>ENA-OQCN01000452-OQCN01000452.1-human-gut-metagenome-genome-assembly--contig:-NODE-452-length-22108-cov-5.315955_pt1 | contig 22108 bp, 13 predicted proteins | sample MGYA00242497_ERZ504576 | MGnify/ENA primary metagenome ERZ504576 (study PRJEB26092, sample SAMD00036296) | human gut metagenome | host: Homo sapiens | study: EMG produced TPA metagenomics assembly of... | reverse complement strand
ATTATAGGACCAGAATCAAAGACACGAATGGTAAGCTCGTAGCTATCTACGCAAAAACACCTGAAGAACTATACAACAAAGAAACGCTTGCGTTGGAACAGATTGAGAATGCCACTTTTCATCGGAAAACGCCCACAGTTGCAGAGTATTGTGAAAAGTGGCTGCTGATGCAGTCGGTTCATGTACGAGCTACTACTTTGACGGATTACACCTCAAAGGTCAGGCGGCATATTATAGCGGAATTGGGAGATAAACGGATGGGTGAGGTTAGCCTGGATGATATTCAGCTTGCCCTTGTTCCGGTTTCCAAGAAATCTGCATCGGTTTATAAATCTGTGGTAATCCTTTACAAATCTATCTTTCGCGCAGCGATGGAAAGCAGGATCATTGACCATAACCCGACGATTTATCTCACGACAAAAGGTGGCGGTGTTCCACAAGAGGATCGTCAGGCTTTGACAGATGAACAGGCAGCACGCCTTTTGGATGCTATCCGAGATTTGCCGCCTTATGTCTTTGTCATGATTGGTTTATATGCAGGGCTACGCCGGGAAGAAATTCTTGCTCTGCAATGGGATTCAGTATATCTGGATACAGATACTCCATATCTGACAGTAAGACGGGCATGGCACACCGAACATAACAGACCGGTGATTTCGGATGAATTGAAAACCAAGGCTGCGGAGAGAAATATCCCCCTTCCTGTTTGCTTGGCTGAGTGTTTGAAAGCAGCAAAGGAAACTTCGACTTCGGAGTATGTGGTTTCAAACAGGGATGGCGAACCGCTGTCCTACACGCAGTTTAAGCGACTTTGGCAGTATATTGTTACGAGGACGGTCAAGGAGCGGAGCTATTATCGGTATGAAGATGGAAAAAGAGTAAAGCATACTGTCACACCTGTCTTGGGAGAAAAGGCTGCTCATAACGGAAAAGTGGTTTACAGTCTGGACTTTGAAGTAACACCCCATCAGCTGCGGCATACTTACATTACCAATCTCATTCATGCATCGGTAGATCCCAAAACGGTTCAATACCTGGCAGGCCATGAAAGCAGCAAGATTACCATGGACATTTATGCAAAGGTTAAGTACAACAGACCAGATGAGCTGGTCAGATCAATGAACTGTGCGTTTGCAAGCTGGGATGCAGCACAGTAATAACAAATAGGAAATGAAGCAGGAGCGAGGCAAGGATGTCTCGCTCTTTGTTTTACCTCAGCCGTATCTTTGATTAAGTCGAGGCTTTCTGATAAAAAGAGAGTGTAGATACGGAGACTACACATTATCAAGAAAGGACGATCAAAGATGGCAAAAAAGAAAACACAGATCCCGAAGTACGGGACCATTACATTGAAAGGAATCCAGTATTACAGAACCAGGATTACGGATGCAGATGGCAAAGAGTTGAGTTTGTATGCCGCAACTTGTGAAGAATTGTATGAGAAGCAGTTAGAGGCCCGGAAGCAGGTGGAAGAAATTATCTTTCATCGACAGCACCCGACAGTAGCCGAGTATGGAGAGAAGTGGCTGCTGATGCAGTCGGCAAAGGTGTCTGCGTCTACACTCAGAGGTTATACGAGGGATATGACAAACTATATCATAAAACCTCTGGGAGAGATGTATATGGAAGAAGTGACCGCTGACGATATTCGGCTGGCGCTTGTTCCATTGTCAAAGAAATCGGAAGGTTTATACAATAAGGTCAATATGCTACTCAAGTGCATTTTTTATGCGGCAGAGAGAAACCAAATTCTTGAACACAATCCCTGTGCGGGAATATCGGGCAAGGGCGGAAAACCATCAAAAAAGAGAGAGGCATTGACAGATCAGCAGGTAGCCGTGCTTCTGGATACAGTCAAGGGGCTTCCTCCATATTTGTTTATTATGCTCGGTTTGTATTCCGGTCTGCGCCGGGAAGAAATTCTTGCACTGCAATGGGATTGTGTATTTCTGGACGAGGATACACCTTATCTATCGGTGAGGCGGGCATGGCGTACAGAGCATAACAGACCCGTGGTTTCTACCGTGCTAAAGACTCCGGCGGCAAAAAGGGATATTCCGATACCGAAGTGTTTGGTGGATTGTCTGAGAGAAGCGAAAGAAAATTCCATATCAGATTATGTGATCGCTGACAGTAAAGGAGAGCCACTGGCTGCTTCGCAGTTTCAAAGAGTGTGGCAGTATGTCGTTGTTCGCTCCACTAAGCCCCGGAACTATTATAAGTATGTGAATGGGCAGAGCATCAAATACACGGTTACCCCAACGCTGGGCATGACCCAGAAAAATCAACCCAAAATCAGATATACGCTGGACTTTGATGTAACCCCGCATCAGCTGCGGCACACTTACATTACCAATCTTCTCTATGCTGGTGTTGATCCAAAGACCGTCCAATACCTTGCCGGACACGAAAACAGCAAAACAACTATGGACATCTATGCAAAAGTGAAGTACAATAAACCAGAGGAGTTGTTTGGGGTAGTAATGGTGCGTTTCATCAGGCTATTGCTGAATGAAAAAAGGCCGTTTTTTATGGTCCGCACACCGGATAACTGAGAGGCAGAAAGCCGGAAAAGCCCGGAATATCAAGGGAAAACAGCTCAAAAACTCGCGCAACCGGGTCTCAAAGCAGCTCGTCGCGCTCCGCAGTTCAGCAAGAGATAATCTTCAGAACTCGAATTTACGTTCAAATCCTTGTTTTACAAGGGTTTGTGGAGTTGTCAGATGTGGTGAAAAGCGGTGGAATTTACTCAGTTCGCAACGCATTTGCAACACGTTTGCAACAAAAATATCTAAAAATATAGGACACTTTTCGGTGATAGGCACTGGAGAGTGTCCTTTTTGCTATGCAGATTTTGTATCGGCAGTTACGCTGTCCTCATTTTCTAAGGTTTTGTTGATTGCGTCTACAAGAACCTGCATATCTAAGTGAGTATAAACTTTTTCTGTCAAAGTCATAGCACCGGAGTGCCCCACAATTTTCTTGATTGTTGTATCCTGAACACCAGCTTCCGATAACATGGAAATGCAGGTATGTCGGGTACAATGTGGTGTACGGTCAATTCCAATCTGTTCCACAAGAGGAGTCCAATAGCTGTCATAGTAATTGCGATAAAGAAATCTTTTGCCATCCTCTGTATGAAGAAGATATTCGCAATCATGACAAGAATTATACCAGTCTTTATAGTAAGGCAGGAGCTTATCAGCAATCGGAACTTTTCGGATTCCGTTTTCTGTTTTACTGTCAATTACATCAAAATATTGTTCTTCCAAATGCACATTTTCTTTCTTCAAATCAAGACAGAGACTTTTCATAAAAGATACGGTGTGGAATGCAGTGCTGCCCTTCATCACAACAAGGCAAAGATGAATTATCATATTCATCTGGTATTTAGTGAACGGAAAATGTTGGAACAACCCGAAGTAAAGGTTGCTACCCGAAATATGTTTTATGATGAGCAGGGAAAGCATAGACTCACAAAGAAAGAGGTTTTAGACGAGCAGGGCAATCTTCGGGCGGGGTGCAGTATTATCCCAAAAGGAGAAGTTTATGAAAGCCATATCTTCACGAAAAAGGATGAATGGTTTAAGAATAAAGCCTTTACCAAAGAAGTCAAGGAACTGTTTACCGATACGATCAACCGATATGTAAAAGAGGAATCAGAAAAACTCTCTGTATTCCAACAGAGCGGCGTATATCTGGCAACCAAGAAAATAGGAAAGAACAATTCGAAAGCAGAGGAGATAAAGGCGGACAATGCGGCAAGGCAGGAATGGAATCGGACAGTTGATGTGGCATTAGTTGAGGGCGTTCCTGAAGAAGATATTTTGAAGATAAAGCAGGAAAAAATCACAGACAAAACGCTGCAATCTATCAAGACACACGGTTGGCTGCCGGATATGTTCAGTCAGATTATCCGAGGTGCGAAAGACTTTTTGCAGGAAGTAATTTTCAAATTTAAACTACCGCCTAAACCTGTACCAAAGATTGATTTGCAGGAATGGAAAGATATGCAGAAGCTCATGTATGAATTGCAGAGACAGTCAATAGAGATAAAACGCACACAGCAAGATATTTCTTCTTTGAAAAAGCAACTGTCAGAGTTACGAGGACTATTTAAAGGCAAAGAGCGAAAATCTCTGGAAGGGCGAATTGAACTGTTAGAGGATTTGGAAAAGCGTCTGCACAAGAGTTTGGAACAGATAGTAAAACGTGAAGGCTATCCCAATGTGCAAGCCTTTCAGAAGGTTTATAACAAAGCAGAAGGACTGATTATAGAATACAATGAAGAACTAAGGGCATGGAAAAATCAGACGGAACAGAAGAAAGAAAAATCGTTGGAACAGCCGAAAAAAGAGAGTGTACTGGAAAAGCTGCACCTCTATCAGCAGGAAGGCAGACAGCAGCCGAAACAGTCAGTTAAGAAAAAATCAATGGATAGAGAACGATAAGACGAGGTGGAACAGACAATGAAGAAAACAATATTTGAAGAAATGGGCGGCACTTATATCCGACATGGGGATTATCTTATCCCCTGTTTTACCTTGCTGGAGGAAGAAGAACAGAGATTTATAGGCGTATGGGGACAAAGGCATTTACGTTATTTGAAAGAATATCGCAGAGGTATATATTTGAATCTGATTACAAGTGGAAGGTTGAATGATTATCTGGCTGATATAAAAGAACAGGCACAGGAACTCTTTGAAAGGATTGTAGAGCAGATGAAGCAGGCACAGGGAATTACAGAACAACTAAAAGCAGATGATACATTAGAATGGATAGGGAGAATGAGTGATATACAAGCATGTGCAAGGGAGATTGTGAATAAAGAAATGATTTATCAATAAGGAAGATGATATGGTGGAAAGCAAGTCTGAAAATGGCTTGCTTTTTACTTTAAAATGATGTTAAGTGATGATAAAGAAAATTGAATTTCCCAAAGAAATTAAAAATAATCGGATTTTATGTTTTACATAAATTTAACACAATTTTTACTTTTTTCGAATTGATTATGTTAGGTCTTTTTGTTATACTGTACTACAATACTATTTGAGAGGAGGAATATTTAACATGGACGAAAGTGATAATGATTCTGAAGCGAACCAATTCAATAGAATTTTTATTTATATATCGCAAGGCATGGACTATGTATTCGGAACATAGACCATGCCTTTTGTTGCTTTTAAGTAAGTGTGATATTTAGATAATTTTATTGTAGAAAGGTTTTATTTATGAGTACATCAATTTTTATTCTTTTAGTAGTGCAGATTATTTTAATTATATTAAACGCGATTTTTGCGAGTGCAGAGATCGCTGTTTTATCAATGAATGAAACAAAGCTAGAACGAATGGCAGAACAAGGTAATGGTCGGGCAAAGAGATTAGTACGATTAACGCAAGAGCCGGCACGATTTCTTGCGACAATTCAGGTTGCAATCACATTGTCGGGATTTTTAGGAAGTGCTTTTGCAGCAGATAATTTCTCAGAACCTTTAGTTGATTGGGTTGTTGGGATGGGTGTGAATATTCCACGTTCTACTTTAGATACCATAGCTGTTATATTGATTACATTGATTTTATCATATTTCACGTTGGTTTTTGGCGAATTAGTTCCAAAGAGAATCGCAATGAAAAAATCTGAAGAACTGGCAATGGGAATTTCAGGATTGGTTACGGGAATCTCTATCTTATTTAAGCCAATCGTTTCATTTCTTTCAATATCAACCAATATTGTCTTGAAGATTTGTGGTATTGATCCAAATGAAGCGGAAGATCAAGTAGGTGAAGAAGAAATACGTATGCTTGTTGATGCGGGAAGTGAAAAAGGAACAATAGATCATCAAGAAAAAGAGTTTATTCAAAATGTTTTTGAATTTAATGATATTATGGCTGGTACGATTGCTACACATCGAACAGATGTGACAATATTATGGATGTCTGATGATGTGAAGGAGTGGGATGAAACGATCCACAATACACGACATACCCTTTATCCCGTCTGTGGAGATTCGATAGATCATGTTATTGGTATTTTAAATGCAAAAGACTATTTTAGATTAAAAGAAAAAAGTAAGGATATGGTTATAGATTCTGCAATTTCTGAACCATACTTTGTTATGGAAACCACAAAAGCAGATGTGCTTTTTAAAAATATGAAACAATCGAAGCAATCTATGGCTATTGTATTAGATGAATATGGTGGAGTGGTTGGAATAGTGACTCTTTTTGATTTATTAGAAGAAATTGTTGGCGATTTAAATGATATTGAACCAATATCGTCGGAAGAAGAAACTGTTATTATAAGAATAAGTGATAACAAGTGGGAAGTGAAAGGAAATATACGATTAAGTGATATTGAAGACGCTATAGGTGTTACATTTACAGCAAAAGATTGTGATACATTTACTGGATTTGTATTTCGAAAATTGGTATGGTACCAAAGGATGGGGATACAAAAATAGAATTAGAAATAGAAAATATGCATATAATCATTGATAAAATAAAAGAACATCAAGTTGAACATGCAATTATAGAAATTTTAGATAAAATTTTGAAATCACATTTGCAAATTATTTTTAGAAAGAAGTAAATATATCAGAAGAGTACATATATATTTTCGAATACAACAATGATAACAAAGCAACGAATAATATTTAAACAAAATTGATTAGAAATTGTCGAAGTTGAATGATATTGCGAGAAAAAAAGAGGAAGATGCACATTTGTTACTTTGAATCATCTCCCTCTTTGATAATTTAGAGGTGTGGTGAGGCGTAATGAGAAGTCCTGCGTTTGTAACGTGTTTGCAACACCATATTCCAAGAATCCAGTAAAATCAAGCGTTCCCAGTTACCAAAACGTTAATTTCAGTTCAGCAAGAGATAATTTTTATCTATCAGAGAAAATATCAACTCAAAGCTATGCTTTCGGGGGTTTTTGTTTTTAAAAAAGAAGTTTAAAAATTTAACAATATTATTATTAACCACTGATTTTTTACCATATTGATATCCAAGGTTATAGGCGGCAATTGCACTTTTATGGCGTACAGTGCCAGCCTGACTATCAGGCAGATGGGAAAGGTCAGATTGAGGAAGATTACCATTTAAAGCATCTTTTAAGCCTTCTTTATAAGCACAAGCTGCACAGATATGTCGTCCTCCGTTTCTGTTATCCTGAGCTTCTGGAAGTTCATTAAATCCTTCTAAATAACGATGTTGTTTGTTACAAGTAGCCATAGTGTAAAACCTCCTGGTATTTATTTTTGAAAAATAGATTATTCTTAATAATTAATCTATCATTTTTTTGTATAGATAGCAATCTGTTTTTGGGCATTAACCATGAATATATTTTTGTATTCCAAAAGTAAGGAGTAAAGACTGTGGTTGTTCTTTTGGCTATTTGCAAGTATAATTGAAAAGAAATATAAACATAGAGAAGAGGAAGTGGAATGAGAAAAACAGAGATTGTACCTTTTGTGAAATGGGCAGGTGGAAAACGTCAGTTATTAAGCAAGATTCAGGAGAGAATACCTGAAAATTATAATCATTATTTTGAACCGTTTGTGGGAGGTGGCGCTGTGTTTTTTGGGACACAGCCTTCAAAAGCATTAATTAATGATATTAATAAAGCGTTGATTAATACGTATCAAAGAATTTGCGATAGTCCAAAAGAGTTTTTAAGTGAAGTAAATAAAATAGATTCTGAGATGTGGGAAGATGGAAAACAGTATTATTATACCATTAGGGAACATTATAATGATAAGTTAATGAAATCAGAATATGATGTAGAATTGGCGGCATTATTCGTTTTTCTGAATAAACATTGTTTTAATGGTTTGTATCGGGTAAATGGAAAAGGATTATTTAATGTTCCGTACAATAATAGCCGTAGGGTTTCTGTTAACGGAGATTCTATTATAGAAATTTCTAAGTATCTTCAGGGGATAACTATTATTGATGGAGATTTTGAGGATGCTTGCAGGGATGCCCGAAAAGGAGATTTTGTATTTTTGGACAGTCCTTATGCGCCATTGAATCCTACTTCGTTTGAATCCTATACAAAAGAGGGATTTGATATAGAAAGTCATAAGAGACTGGCAAAACTTTATGATGAATTAACAACGAGAGGATGTTACTGTATGCTTACAAATCATAATACAGATTTGATAAACGAGTTGTATGGAAATAAAGGTTATAAAATAGATGTTGTAAGTGTTAGGCGTATGATTAATTCTGATGCATCTAATAGAGTGGGAGAAGAAGTAATAATATGTAATTATTAGAAGAAGTTAGAGATTTTGCAGGAATGTATTTTCACTTTACAGTACTGACTTGACACAAACTTAAAATACGGTATAATGGCAGAATATACGCATTTTGAAAGGAGAGAGGTATGAATCAGATTTTGACAGAAATAAACGATTTCATGTACACATATATTCTGCTGATTCTGCTTGTGGGTGCTGGTGTATTTTTTACCGTATTTACAAAGGGAGTTCAGGTTCGTTTATTGAAAGATGGATTAAAATCCATTATGGAAAAGAAAACCGGAAATGAGGGAGAAAAATCAGTTTCTTCTTTTCAGGCATTGATGATTTCTACTGCTTCAAGAGTAGGAACCGGAAACATTGCCGGAATTGCAACTGCAATCGCAGCAGGAGGACCGGGAGCGGTTTTCTGGATGTGGGTTATGGCAGTGATTGGCAGTTCGTCTGCTTTTATTGAGAGTACGCTGGCTCAGATTTATAAGGTAGAAGAAAACGGACAGTTTCGAGGTGGACCATCTTACTACATGGAAAAAGCATTAAAAAAACGCTGGCTTGGAATCCTGTTTTCCATTGCATTGATTATCTGCTTTGCCTATGGATTTAACGGACTTCAGTCCTTTAATATGTCTTCCGCATTAGAATATTATATTCCGAATTATTCGCAGACTCATGTACCAATGATAGTTGGTATCATACTGGCTGTTGCATTTGCAGCAGTTATCTGGGGCGGTGCACATAGAATTGGAGTGATTACTTCTTTTATTGTTCCGGTTATGGCAGTTGTTTACATCTTAATTGGAATTTATACCATGCTGACAAATTTAAGCAGTATTCCGCATGTATTTGGTATGATTTTTGAAAATGCATTTAGTGCCCGTTCTTTTGCCGGAGGGTTTGCCGGAAGTGCGGTAATGATTGGAATCAAGCGAGGGCTGTTTTCAAATGAAGCCGGTATGGGTAGTGCGCCAAATGCAGCGGCATCTGCAGATGTTGACCATCCGGTTAAACAGGGTCTGGTGCAGGTGATTTCTGTTTTCATTGATACACTTTTAATCTGTAGCACTACAGCTATGATGCTTTTGATTTCGGGTGTACAGGGTGAAAGTGGAGTATTAGATGGAATCCCATTTGTACAGGAAGCAATCCGTACCAACATCGGACAGTGGGGAATCCATTTTATTACTGTCTCCATCTTTGCCTTTGCGTTTAGCAGTCTGGTTGGAAATTATTATTATGCGGAATCCAATATTTTATTTATTAAAAACAGTAAAGTTTTATTAAATATTTTCCGCCTTACCTGTGTTGTAGCAATTTTCCTTGGGGCACAGGCAGATTTTTCTGTAGTTTGGAATATTGCCGATATCACAATGGGAGTTATGGCAATCATTAATATTATTGCGATTATGCTGCTTAGAAAGACTGCAATTAAAGCACTGAAAAATTATGAAGAACAGAAAAAAGCCGGAAAGAATCCGGTGTTTAAAGAATCCGATATTGGAATTAAAGATACGGTGTGGAAATAAGAATTCGTATTGGTAAAAAAAGAAAAATCGGTATGCAGAGCACTAAAGTCTGCATACGATTTTCTTTTTAAGATTTCACATGGTATTTTATATTCATCCTGATGAGATGGTTCGGGATGTTCGATTTTTTGAATTAAATAATCTGCCGCAATGGTTCCCATTTTTCTTAAAGGAAGTGCCATGGTAGATAAGGCAGGGGTAAATGCGGCACAGATTTCCCGATTATCGAATCCGATGACGGAAAGGTCTTTTCCGATCGTCAGATTATGCTTGACCGCATAATCATAAACGCCTGCTGCCATTAAGTCATTCATGGCAAAGATTCCGGTCACGCCTTCTTTGACCAGACGTTTTGCACCTTCATAGCCGTCTGTCCTATTCCAGTCTCCACAGATTTCCCACGATGGATTAAACGGAATCTGATATTCATAAAGTGCTCTTAAAAATCCTTTCCTTCTTTCAAGGGTATGATAGCTTGCTTCTGTTCCTTTGATAAGCCCAAGTTTTCTATGTCCATTTGCAAGCAGTTCTTTTGTTGCTTCATAACCGCCTTGCTCATCATCGTAAATAATCGAAGTAATCTCAGGATTTTTTACCCGACCATAAACTGCAACAAGCGGAACGGAGAAGAGTTCGGAAATATTATCCATGACATGGTAGTGTCCTTCAATGTAAATAATTCCTTCCACCCGTTTGGCAAGCATCTGCTGTACTTCATCTTCGACAAGCGAGTCATAGTTTTCTTCTTTATAAAAAAGATTACCATATTTCTGATAAAGCCGCATATTTCCCATTAAGAGTGTGTACCCTCTTTCTTCCATAAATTCACTGATGCCGTCGATAATCGATGGAGTATGGAAGATAGTGAGATCCTCGGCAATAATTCCAATGGTTTTTGTATTTTTCTGTTTTAAGTTTTTTGCCATATAGTTTGGCACATAGTTCATTTCTTTTGCAGTTTCCAAGACCAGTTTTTTCACTTCATCGCTGGCTTTGTTTTTTCCATTTAAAATATTTGATACGGTAGAAATTGAGACATTACACGCCTTTGCAATTTCTTTTATTGTTGCAATAAAAATCACCTCCTAAAGTAAAGTGTAGTTTTTTGGTATTTTTCTTTTATTATAGGGAGAAGTTTCGGTTAAGTCAATGAATTGAAAAGAAAAATAAGTAAAACGTTATTTTATAGTAAAATCCTATAAAAAATAAGATTAGAAATTAGAAATAACAACCAAAATGTAAAATATAATCACAAAAACATTGAACAAATTGTTCGATGAGAGTATACTAAGAAAGAAAATAGTAAAACGTTTTACAAACTGCGAAAAGAGATACAAAAAAGGCTGTGCGTATCTGAAAGAGGCAGTGAAAAAAGAAGGAGGAATTATTATGGATAAGAAACAAGTACCGCGCTCGATTCTCTCAATCGCAATTTCCACGATTATGGTGCTTGGAAATTATCTTCCATATCTGGGCAGTATTGATGTACTTGCAGCAACAGATGGAATGATTGCGGAGAAGACAGAAAATGGATATCATTTAAAAAATGATTACTTTGACGTAGAGACCGGTAAATATGGAGAAATCACGTCATTGAAAATTGTGGGGGACGAATTTGACACAAACTATGTCATGAATGTGAAGGATAATCCAAAACAGGACACCGGTGCACATGAATGGCTTGGAGATTTGATGTTCAAGACCAAAAAGGATGGTGAAGATTCCTGGAGTGAATCTCTTACCAATTCTTCTGATGCAGGAAGAACGGTTGAATTAAAAGATAACAAAATTATTGTGACTTATGATAATTCAAAAGCAGAAGGCACTCGTGCCATTAAAGATTTTAACTGGTAGAAACCTATTCTTTAGTGGATGACCAGTTAAAATGGGATATCACTGTAGAAAATACCAATGATTCTGATTTGGTATTTGGAGATTTCGGAGTTCCGCTTGCATTTCATGAAATCTGGGTGAATCAGGGAGAAGCTTATGAAGCCTGCACAGTCGACCATAGCTTTGTTGGAAAAGACTCCTCTTATGTATATGCAACAAGACCGAGTGGTCAGGGTCATTTCCTGCTAATGACACCGGAAACAGAAACAGGTGCCGGATTTGAATATCAGGACCACTGGCAGGTGGGACAGAGACGTGCAGAAGAAAAAGAATGGTGTATGGATCAGGCAGACTGGGCAAACGGTCTGAATGTATTCTATATTCATTCTGATGCAATCAGTAAAGATGCAAAATCCGGAAATAAAGGTTACATGGAAAGTTCCAGCATGACTTTAAAAGCCGGAGAAAGCAAAACCTATTCCTTTAATTTTACAGGAGTAGCAGATGAATCTGAGATGAAAACCGAACTTTATGATGAGGGAATCATTGATGCAGTTGCAGTTCCGGGCATGACATTTGCAAAAGATATGCCGGCAAAAATGTATCTTCATACAAAGGTAGATGCAAAGGATATTTCTTTTGAATATCGCTGTCCGCATACCAATAATCTTCATCAAGGTACAAATACCGTTTCCAATAATCTTGCGTGTGAACGCACAGACGAAAACACTTATGCAAAATATCTGGAAACAAAAGAAATCAATGGAGAGCAGTATCATATTTATGAAATTGCTTTTGGAGATTTAGGACAAAATGACATCATTGTAAACTACAAACAGGATGGCGAAGAAAAAACAACCATGCTGCAGTTCTATATGATGGATGATTTGAAATCAGCATTGTCCACGCACTCTGATTTTTTATTGAAAACACAGTGGGATGCAGCAGGTGAGATTCAGGATAAAGTATTTGATGACTGGATGATGGATACCAAGTCCAAGAGAGGCTCTTTTGATGGTTACTGGGGCTGGGGTGATGACTGGGGATATGTTCATGGCGAATATCTTGCAGAAATGAACTCCTACAATCCGGTAAAAGAGCAGGTACAGGCGTTAGATGAATATTTAAATGTAGCAATCTGGCAGAACCTGATGGGAGAACATCAGGAAGATTACCTGATTCACGACTTCTTAATGGAAGAACCGAACAATACACCAACTTACCGTGGATTTGCATATCCGCATATCTACAATACCTATTTTGCTATGTATAAAATTGCCAAACAGTATCCGGATTTAATTGATTATATCGAAGATGCAGATACTTATCTGCTTCGTTGTTATAACATTATGGATGCGTTATACAATGAAGGAACCGTTGGTTATAACTGGGCAACTGGTCTGATGGGAGAATCTACTACACCGGATATCATTGAAGCATTACAGGAACGTGGATATGAAGAGGAAGCAGCAAACTTGACAAGTATCATGGAGAAAAAATTCCAGAACTTTGCAAATGACCCATATCCATATATTTCTGAATATCCTTATGACAATACCAGTGAAGAAGCAATCTACACTCTGGCAAAAATGTTTGGAAATGATTCCGTTATGTCAAAAGTCAATAAAAAAACAAGAGCCTGCCGTGGTGTACAGCCAATCTGGTATCATTATGGAAATCCAACCACAATCTGTGGTGAAAACTGGTTCAACTTCCAGTATACTGCTTCTCTTGCAGGATATTGTATGGATGACTGGCTTCGTTTTGAAAACAATGGTTTAAGCAGTGACGAAATGGGTGAAGCACAGAGAATTAATTATGCAGGAAAACTTGCGAACTTTACCGTAATCAATTCAGGACAGATTGATGCTGATCCGGAAAACATCGGAACCGTTTCCTGGACTTATCAGGCAGAAATGGGAAATGATACCGCACTTGGAACCGGCGGTGGAAAACTTCATAATGGCTGGAGACAGATGTCTGGTGAAGCTGACCTTGCGCTTTTTGGTGCAGTTCGTATCGCTTCCTCTGATGTTGCAGTCGACCCGGTATTCGGTTTATTTGGATATGGCTGTGAAGTGAAAGATAATGGTGCTTCTTACAGTGTTGTTCCGTTAGATGGTGTTTACCACAGATTAAACCTGATTAATAATAAGATTTCTTTAGAACTGTATCGTGACCAGTATGACAGCGCAACCGTATCAAAAGATGGAAGTACAATTTCCATGAACATTGTAAATGTAACTGGTGTAGAACATGAATCTAACCTAGACCTGACAGGTATTCCGGCAGGAAATTATCAGGTACTGGTAAATGGAGAAGTAGCAGGAAGCTTTATCGCAGGCGAAGGTACAACAACAGTCGCTCTTCCTCTTCCGGCAGGAGACAGCGCAAAAGTAGAAATCAAAGCCGGAGATTTATTAGAAAACACAACACCTGTAGTTGATGCGGGAAAAGATGCAACAACAACTGTAAACGAAACAGTGATGCTTCACGGAAATGCAAGAGACAATGCATGGTTACATACAGAACCGGCTGTAAAATGGAGTGTAGAAGAGTCTCCGGAAGAAGCAGAAGTAAACTTTTCAAATACAGAAGCAACTTCCACAAAAGTAAGCTTTCCAAAAGCTGGTGAATACACCTTAAAATTAACAGCCAAAGGCAAGAGTAACAGTGCATCCGATACTGTAAAAGTTACGGTAGAAGGGGAATCTGATTTACCGGAAGTACTTGCACAGTATGACTTTGAAGCTGCCAATATGGACACTGCAAATAAGAAAGTAAAAGATATCAGCGGTTCCGGTATTGATGCACAGCAAAAAGGAAATGTAGAAGTTGCAGAAGGAAAAGATGGCGGAAACGGTATTTCCATGGACGGAGAAATCGGTGGTTATGTCAAACTTTCCAGTGACTTGACAAAGAACACAAAAGAAGCAACCATTTCCATGGATGTGAAATTAAACGGTACGCAGACAAATGGAACAAGACTGTTTGAATTTGGCGATATGGATGGAAATGTATTCCAGGTATCTTTTGAAAGCGCAAACGAACTGTCCATGACAGTGACAAATCTTGAAACAAATGAATCAGAAACTGTAAAAGCAGGTGTGCTTTTAAATTCTGGTTCCTGGCAGAACGTAGAAGTAACCTTAAAAGACAATACCGCAGTTTTATATATCAACGGAGAAGCGTATGCCCAAATCAAAGATGCAGGATTTTCCTTTGATAAACTTGGAAAAACACAGAAAAACTTTATCGGTCGTGCCAGTTCTGAAAGTTCTCCGTGGTTAAACGGAACCTATGATAACTTCAAGATGCTTTCTAAAGCGGTAAGCGCAGAAGAATTAAAGAAAGAATATGGTTCTGAAGCAGAAACTACAATTAAAAATGTTGTAATTTCACCGGTGATTACCTCCGTTGGAGTTGCACCAAATATGCCAAAGACAGCAAAAGTAGAATACTCAAACGCTTATGCAAATATGAATCCATCACATGGGATGACATTGAAAAATCCTTATATACAAAACGTGGTGAATTTGAAGCAAACGGTAAATTAGAAGCAATTGATTATCCGGTATCTACCAAAGTACAGGTAGTAGAAGGAAAAGAGCAGAACATTGCTTTGATTGCGACACCAACTGCAATTGTAAATACACCTCAGGATTTAGGTGGCGTAGCCGGATTAAATGATGGTTATGAACCGGCAAGTTCAAGAGATACTTCTCATGGAGTATGGCATAACTGGCAGGGAGGAAATCAGTCAGGAGATGCATGGGTTCAGTACACATGGAATAACGAAGTAACAATTACAGGAACAGATGCTTACTACTTTACCGATGGAAATTTTGCACCGGCATCGGTAAGCTATCAGTACCTTGATGCAGATGGAAACTGGAAAGAAGTAGAAAATGGAGACGGATTTGGAGTGAAACTCAATCAATACAACAAGACTACATTTGCTCCGGTTACAACAACTGCAATCCGTATGTGGATGAAACCAAAAACATTAGGCTGTGGTGTCATTGAATGGAAAGTTTATGGCTATTCGAATGAAATGGCAGCAGACAAACAGTTATTAAAATCTGCACTGGATAAAGCAAAATCTGTTGACACTTCCTTATTTGAAGAAGGTGCAGATGCTACTTTAAGTGCAGCAATCGAAGAAGCACAGGCAGTTTACGACAACAAAGAAGCAACACAGGATGAAGTAGATGCAGCAGCAGCAAAACTCGAAAGAGTCATTGCTTCTCTTCCGGCAAAAGATGGAAACCTTGCATTTAGCGCAACTGCTTCTACAAGCTTTGTATCCGGCTGGGAAAAACTTTCTGGTATCAACGATGGTCTTGTTCCGGAAAAATCTTATAATCCGGGAATCGCAAGATACGGAACATGGGGCAACACAAGTAAATACGAAACTCTTACTTATACCTGGGGTTCAGAAGTAACCTTAAAAGGCAGTGATATTTACTTCTGGTATGATGGTTCAGAAACCGATAACGGTGGAATCAATCTTCCGACTTCGTATGTATATGAATATCTGGATGCAGATGGAAGCTGGAAAGAAATTCCAAATGCAAGTGCTTACAGCTTAGAAATTGACAAATTTAATGCAACAACATTTGATGAAGTAACAACAACTGCTCTTCGTGTCACCTTAAATAAACAGGCAGAAGATAATACAGGTGTAGGCGTTGTAGAGTGGAAAGTATATGGTACGTTAGCGCCTGTTGATAAGAGCGAGCTGACAGAGGCAATCAAAGAAGCTGAAAAATTAGAAGCAGGCTCTTATACAGAAGAAAGCTGGACTGCATTTACAAAAGCACTCGCAAACGCAAAAGCAATTGAAGCTGATGCACAGGCAAGTAAGAAAGAAGCAGAAACTGCACTTTCAGCCCTGATTAAAGCACAGAACAATCTGGAAGAAGTTACAGAAACTCCAGACAAGACTGCTTTAACAGAAATGATTCAAGAAGCGGAAACCAAACAGCAGGAAGTTTATACAGAAGAGTCCTGGAACGCATTTAAGACAGCGTTAGATACAGCAAAAGAAGTAGCAGAATCAGAAATAGCAACAAAAGAACAGATTGAAGAAGCACTTTCCAATCTGAAAGAAGCAATGGCAAACCTTGAATTATCCAAACCGGATACAGAGGTAAAAAATCTTGCACCAGATGCAAAAACAGACGGACTTTGCAACTATGACGGTTTAGACGGCAGAATTGATGATCTTGGTGGTCTTGCAAGCTTAAATAACGAAAAAGAACCGGCAAATTCCGCAGATACCTCAAATGGTGTATGGCACAACTGGCATAATCGCTATGCAGAAGACGGAAGTGTTATAGATGGATGGGTTTCCTACACATGGGAAAAAGCAGTTGAAATCGAAAGCATGGATGTGTATTACTTCCAGGATGGCGGTGGGAACTTCCTGCCACAGTCCGCAGGCGTAGAATATTTAGATGAAAATGGTAACTGGGTAAAAGTTGCAGATGCACAGAACTTAGAGTGTGCAGCAGATAAATACAATACCATTGCACTTGGAAAGCTTAAAACAACAGCAGTACGCCTGACTGTAGCACCACAGCTTCGTGAAGGCGCAACAGAAGATGCTTCAAGAGGAACCGGTATCATCGAATGGAAAGTAAACGGTGTTTATGCTGTAGAAGAACCGGAGACTGTAAATAAAGAAGCATTATCCGCAGCTTTGGTTCTTGCAGAACAGAAAGAAGAAAGTGCGTATACAGAAGAGAGCTGGAACGCATTTAAAGAAGCATTTGATGCAGCAAAAGAAGTTTACGCAAAAGAAGATGCAACGCAGGCAGAAGTCGATGCGGCAGTAGCTGCACTTGAAACTGCTATGGAAGCATTAAAAGAAAAAGCAGACAAGACAGAATTAAATGCATTAATCGAACGTGCAAAAGAAAAGAATGAAGCAGACTATACAACAGAAAGCTTTGAAACATTCAAAACTGCATTAGAAACAGCTGAAAAAGCAGCAGAAAATGAAAATGCAACACAGGCAGAAGTCGATGCAGTAAAAACTGCACTTGCAGAAGCAATGCAGAATCTTGTTGAAAAACAGGAAGTAAACAAAGGTGCATTACAGGCAGCAATTGAAGAGGCAGACAAAAAAGTAAAAGAGGATTACACAGAAGAAAGTTTTGAAAGCTTTGAACGTGTATTAAAATCTGCAAAAGAAGTTTATGCAGATGAAAATGCAGCACAGGAAGAAGTAGATAACCAGACTGCATTATTAAATGCGGCAATGGCAAATCTGGTTGCAAAACCAACCGAACCGGAAAATCCGGCAGATAAGAGCAAACTGGAATCTGCACTTGAAAAAGCAGAAGCATTAACAAGAGCAGACTACACAGAGGAAACCTGGAGAATTTTTGCAGAAGCACTCGAAAAAGCACAGAGCGTAGCAGGAAATGAAACTGCAACACAGGAAGAAGTAGACGAAGCAGTAAGCGGACTGGAAAGTGCAATGACACAGCTTGAAAAAGTAGATGGTGGAGAAGAAAAACCATCTGTTGAAGAACTCAAAGCATTAGTAGAGAAAGCAGAAGAATTAAACAAAGACGACTATGTGGCATCTACCTGGGATAATTTTGAACAGGCATTAGAAGCTGCAAAAGCAGTGCTTGATTTAGACGATGCAACACAGGCAGAAATCGAAGCTGCAGAAGAAAACCTGCAAAAAGCAATGGAGGCATTACTGTCCAAGACAGGATGGCAGGTAATCAATGGTCAGAAATACTATTATGGCGAAGACGGTACAAAGAAAACAGGATGGCAGGAAATCGACGGTAAGAAATATTACTTCGGAGAGGAAAACGACGGAGCAATGAAGACTTACTGGCAGCAGATTAACGGTAAATGGTATTTCTTTGGAAACGATGGTGTCATGAGAACTTACTGGCAGAAAATCTGGGGCAAATGGTATTTCCTCGGAAATGCATCAGATGGCGCAATGAAGACCGGCTGGCAGAAAATCTGGGGTAAATGGTATTATCTCGGAAGTGAAAACGATGGCGCAATGAAGACAGGATGGCAGCAGGTTTACGGTAAATGGTATTATCTTGGCTCTGCTGAAGATGGTTCCATGAAAACTTACTGGCAGCAGATTAACGGTAAATGGTACTTCTTTGGTGGTGCAGATGACGGAGCAATGAAGACTGGCTGGCAGAAAATCTGGGGTAAATGGTATTACCTTGGAAGCGCAAACGATGGCGCAATGAAAACAGGCTGGCAGAAAATCAACGGCAAATGGTATTACTTTGGAGGAGAACAGGATGGTTCTATGAAGAGTAATGTATGGGTTGGCGATTATTACTTAGATAACTCCGGAGTTTGGAGCAAAACAAAAAAGAGCAAATAAAACTCTTTTAAAAGGATTTAACCAAATCAAGGAAGTCCCCTGCTTTAATTGCAAAAAGCAATAAGCAGGGGTGGGGACTTGCTTGTATCAGGAGGGGGCAAGCCCCTTCTGATAAGCTGCGTAGCAGCTATTTGGTTATGAGCAAGTAGCGAAAGCGGATTGCGAATATCCGCTTGACTAATGAAACAAAAAATAGGGGCAGAAGCTTATCAAAGGGCTTTTGTCCCTGCTTTGCTTTTTCACGTTCTTTTTTGATATAATACAAAAAAGTCAAATGCAGAAAGTGTAGGTTTATAATATAGATGGATTTAGAGAATACAAACAAACTGACAATCGGGATTCTGGCACATGTCGATGCCGGAAAAACAACGCTTGCAGAAAGCATTTTGTATCTGACAGGCAGCATTCGGAAACTGGGGCGTGTGGATCATCAGGATGCATTTTTGGATACTTATGAATTAGAGAGGGAGCGTGGAATTACTATTTTTTCCAAACAGGCGGAATTTAGATTAGGAGAGCGGGAGGTTACCCTGCTTGATACTCCGGGACATGTGGATTTTTCGGCTGAGATGGAACGAACCCTTCAGGTATTGGATTATGCCATTTTGGTTATCAGTGGAGCAGATGGAGTACAGGGACATGTACAGACCTTATGGCGCCTTTTAAAACAGTATGAGATACCGGTCTTTTTATTTATCAATAAAATGGATCAGCCGGATACCAATGAAAATGCACTGATGGAAGAACTGACAAAACGATTAGATGAGAAATGCATTAATTTCAGTGCCGGACTTGAAACAGAAGAGGCAAAGGAAAATCTTGCAGTCTGTGATGAGGCAGTATTGGAACATTATCTGGAAAGCGGAGAAATCCAGAAAGAAGAAATCATAAACTTAATAGCAAAGAGAAAAGTCTTTCCTTGTTATTTTGGTTCGGCTTTAAAGATTCAGGGTGTCGAAGAATTTTTAAAAGGAATCGAAACTTTTACAAAAAAATGTGCCTATCCTGAAGAATTTGGTGCAAGGGTCTTTAAGATTGCAAGAGATGCACAGGGAAACCGATTAACTTATTTAAAAATAACCGGCGGAAGTTTAAAAGTAAAAATGCTGTTATCAAATGAAAAAGAAGCAGGAGAGGGAAAAGAAGAACTCTGGGAAGAAAAAGCAGAACAGATTCGGATTTATTCCGGAAATTCTTTTGAGGCAGTAAAAGAAGCCAAAGCCGGAAGTGTCTGTGCGGTGGCGGGACTTTCCCATACTTACTGCGGACAGGGGCTTGGAATCGAAGCCCATACGTTCTTACCGGTTTTAGAGCCGGTCTTAACCTATAAAATCGAACTGCCGGAAGACTGTAATGTGCACAGTATGTTAATCAAACTAAAAGAACTGGAAGAAGAAGAACCGCAGCTTCATATTGTGTGGGATGAGAGATTACAGGAAATCCATGCACAGGTTATGGGTGAAGTACAGATTGAAATCTTAAAGCGCATGATTTGGGAACGCTATCAGACAGAAGTGGAGTTTGGTAGTGGAAAAATCGTCTATAAAGAGACGATTGAAGATTGCGTCGAGGGAGTCGGACATTTTGAACCGCTTCGTCATTATGCCGAGGTACATTTAAAATTAGAACCGGCGGAAAGAGGCACAGGACTTCATTTCTTTGCAGACTGCAGTGAAGATTTATTAGACAGGAACTGGCAGAGGCTGGTGATGACGCACTTAGAAGAACGAATGCATAAAGGAGTTTTAACCGGTTCGGAAATTACAGATATGAAGGTTACGCTGGTAAGCGGGCGGGCACATTTAAAACATACCGAGGGTGGGGATTTCAGACAAGCAACGTATCGTGCTCTGCGTCAGGGACTAAAAAAAGCAAAGAGTGTTTTATTAGAGCCGGTCTATGAATTCCGACTGGAGCTGCCGGCAGATAAAGTGGGAAGAGCGATGGCGGATATCCAGAAAATGTATGGGGAATTTCAGCTTTCAGACAGCGAAGGAGAATATTCCGTAGTGACTGGTTTTGCACCGGTTTCTTTGATGCGCGATTATCAAAAAGAAGTGATGGCTTATACAAGTGGGCACGGCAGACTGTTTTGTACCTTGAAAGGCTATATGCCGTGCCATAATGCGGATGAAGTGATTGAAGAGATGAACTACGATTCCGAAAGTGATTTGGAAAATCCAACCGGTTCTGTCTTTTGTGCACATGGGGCAGGATTTATTGTGCCGTGGTATGAAGTAGAAGACTATATGCATCTGGAACTTCAGACCCCGATGCAAAAACAGGTAGAAGAAGAAATTCCAATGCCAAAAAGAACCCCCCAGGAAGCAGAAGCTTATCTAAAAGAAGGAGTTCAAAATGAAGAAGAACTAAGAGCCATCTTTGAGCGTACTTATGGTGCAGTAAAAAGAGAACGACAGGGCTGGGAGCGGGTTTCAAAAAGAAATCCAAACAGAAATCCAAGTGTCAGAAGCAGTGAGACAGAAAATACCAGAAAAGAGAAAAAACGAGAACCGATAAAAGAATATCTGCTTGTGGATGGTTATAATATTATATTTGCATGGGAAGATCTAAATGAACTTTCAAAAATCAATATTGAAAGTGCAAGAAATAAGCTGATGGACCGTTTAAGTAATTATCAGGGGTATAAAAAAATGACTTTGATTCTGGTCTTTGATGCTTATAAAGTGAAAGGCAATCCAGGAAGTGTAATGAAATACCACAATATTTATGTGGTCTATACCAAAGAAGCAGAAACCGCCGACCAGTATATTGAAAAAACAGTACATGAAATTGGCAGAAAATATCAGGTTACAGTTGCCACTTCGGATGCCTTAGAACAGGTGATTATCTTAGGGCAGGGTGGAAACCGGCTTTCTGCTGCAAATCTTTTAGAAGAAGTAGAAGCAGTAGAAGCAGAGATTTCAAAGAAAGTGCAAAAAAAGACATCGAAAGAGAAAAATTATCTGTTTGACCATTTAGATGAAGAAATGGCAGATTTGATGGAAGAAGTACGGTTGGGAAAGAAAAAACTTCAGAAATAAAAAAGACAAGAGAATCCCTTGGCTGGGATTCTTTTTTTGTACTTGTTTTAGTACAAGTTTA
>ENA-OQCN01000451-OQCN01000451.1-human-gut-metagenome-genome-assembly--contig:-NODE-451-length-22160-cov-2.070576_pt1 | contig 22160 bp, 24 predicted proteins | sample MGYA00242497_ERZ504576 | MGnify/ENA primary metagenome ERZ504576 (study PRJEB26092, sample SAMD00036296) | human gut metagenome | host: Homo sapiens | study: EMG produced TPA metagenomics assembly of... | reverse complement strand
TTCGTTTCATAAATATAGCATTGAAATTTTTAAAAGAAAACGAATCATGGAAAACACATTAAAAAAAGCCTATGACAGGCATTATTCCTCCTTTAGTGACTCCGTTACTGGATAATGACAAACTGGATATTGATGGTTTGGAAAGGTTGATAGAACGATTGATAAAAGGAGGAGTGCACGGATTATTTATACTGGGTACCACCGGAGAAGCGCAGAGTATCAGTACCGCTTCGCCATGAAATGATAAAGGAAACTTGCCGTATCAATGCCGGAAGACTTCCGGTTCTGGTTTGTATTTCCGATACTTCAATTGTAGAAAGTATTCATCTGGCACATGTAGGGGCCGAGTGTGGTGCTTCAGCCGTAGTTTCCGCTCCCCCTTACTACTTTGCTCCGGGACAGCCTGAACTGGCCGAATTTTATGAGGACTGATTCCTCAGTTGCCGTTACCTATCTTCTTGTACAATATGCCGTCGCACACGAAAGTGAATTTTGCTCCGGCTACGATACAGTGCATTGCCCGTAACCCTCAGGTAGTGGGATTCAAGGATAGTTCGGCCAATGCCGTTTATTTCCAGTCCGTGATGTATGCCATGAAGGACCGACCGGATTTTGCCATGCTGGTGGGACCGGAGGAAATTACGGCCGAGTGTGTGTTACTGGGTGGACACGGAGGCATCAATGGAGGTGCCAATATGTTTTCCGGAATTGTATGTAGACCTGTATAATGCCGCCTTGGCACGTGACATGGAAACGGTGAGCCGTCTTCAACCCTGGTGATGCAGATAAGCAGCAGTATTTATACTGTGGGCCAGCATGGTTCCAGTTATCTGAAGGGATTGAAATGCGCGTTGTCTTTATTGGGCGTTTGTGATGATTTTGTTGCGGCTCCTTTCCATCGCTTCAATGCTCCGGAACGCGAGAAGATACGCAAGGCGTTGGAGGCACTCCCTTTTTGTCCGGAGTTGAAACCTTAAATGCTCGGTCTGTATGCATATCATTGATATAATCGTTCTTTTTGCTGTTTACCGGCGGAGTCGTGGCCTTCGGTTGTTCTTTCTTTAAGAAGAAAGGTACTTCCGAGGAGTTCACTTCTGCCGGCAGAAGCTTGCCCGGCTGGGTGGTGGGGATGTCCATCTTTGCCACGTATGTCAGCAGTATCAGTTATTTGGGATATTCCGGGAAAGGCTTTTTCGGGAGATTGGAATGCGTTTGTATTCAGCCTGTCTATCCCTATAGCTTCTTATTTTGCGGCTCGTTACTTCGTGCCTTTTTACCGAAGCCAGGACAGTATATCGGCTTATAGTTTCCTGGGAAAAACCGCTTCGGCCCTTGGGCCCGTATATATGCCTCGTCCTGTTATCTGCTTACCCAGATTGCACGTACAGGCTCTATTCTGTATTTGTTGGCATTGCCCATGAATGTATTGCTGGGATGGAATATCCAGACCATCATTATTGTGACCAGTGTGGCTATTGTACTTTATTCCATGCTGGGCGGCATGAAAGCTGTCATTTGGACAGAGGCCATACAGGGGATTATTCTGATTGGCGGTGCGCTGGTATGTATGTTTATCTTGCTTTTTGACATGCCCGAAGGTCCGGCACAGACTTTCTCCATCGCTATGGAAGATGGAAAATTCAGCTTGGGAAGTTTTGGAAGCAGTTTAAGTGAGTCCACTTTTTGGGTGTGTCTGATTTATGGTATATTTACTAATTTGCAGAACTATGGTATAGACCAGAGTTATGTGCAACGTTATCATACGGCGAAGAATGAGAAGGAGGCTAAGTTTTCGGCCTTGTTCGGAGGATATTTGTTTATTCCCGTTTCGGCCGTTTTCTTTATGATAGGGACTGGACTGTATGCGTTCTATAAAGTGCATCCGGGGATCTTGCCCGACGGGGTGGGGGCGGATTATGTCTTTCCGTTCTTTATAGTCAATGAGTTGCCGGTGGGGTTGACAGGCCTGCTGATTGCTTCTATCTTTGCCGCAGGTATGAGTACCATTGCGACCAGTGTCACTAGTTCGTCTACCATCATTCTGACGGATTATTATCAGCGGTTCCGCAAACATGCCGGAAACAGGGAGCGGATGTTGGTGCTGAAACTCTCCAGTGTAGGAGTGGGAGTGGCAGGGATTCTGGTGGCTTTTGCCTTTATGAGTGTGCAAAGTGCGCTGGATGCCTGGTGGGCGTTGGCGTCTATTTTCAGCGGAGGCATGTTGGGACTGTTTCTATTGGGGTATATTTCGAAGAAAGCACGTAATTTTGATGCGGTACTGGGAGTCGTTTGTGGAGTAATTCTGGTTTGTTGGATTGTGATATCCCCCTTTGTACATGCCAATCTGGCTATCGTGTTCGGGACGTTGCTGATATTTTTGGTGGGATTCCTGAGTGCTAATCTGCTTAATAAGAGAAGATGTAAGTAGAATAACTTAATTTTATAAAACTCAACTTTATAGAAAAGAATTTTTCATCTGAAACTTGACATTCTTCATTGACAATAAGAAGGCCGTATCACTTTTGAGTAATGATACGGCTTTTCTGTATTTGTCGGTTACAATCTGTAACCTTTAGAATGTTCATTTTGGTTTTGATTCACTCTCCGGTTTATTAATCGTTTCATCGTTCTCCTTATCAGATAAATCTTTTCAGCTCATTGACCCTGTTTAATGCGGCATTGAAATCTTCCACCAGTTCTTTCATCACTTCGTCTACCGTCTGTAATTTATGTATGCATGATGCGACTTGTCCTATTTCCAGTTCACCTTCGAATAAATCTCCTTCAAAGATTCCCTTTTTGGCACGTCCTTTTCCTAACAAAGTGCGTAGTTCATCCGTTGTTGCGCCACGGCTTTCCGCTTCTTCTACTTGTTTGAAGAAATCATTCTTGACCAACCGGACGGGAGAGAGCTGTTTCAATGTCAGTTGGGTATCTCCTTCATTCAGTCGCAGACACCGGTCTTTGAATGTGAAATGAGCAGAACTCTCTTCGGTTAATGCAAAGCGCGTCCCTATTTGCACCCCGTCGGCCCCCAATGCCATAGCAGCCAGTATGCTTTCTCCCGATCCGATACCTCCGGCAGCCATCAACGGCACAGTGGTAATCTGTCTGACGGCTGGAATAAGACATAGGGTGGTCGTTTCCTCCCGTCCGTTATGTCCTCCTGCTTCGAATCCTTCGGCTACGATGCGTCTACGCCTGCTTCTTCGCATTTGGCGGCAAACTTGGTGCTTGCCACTACATGGGCCACAATGATTCCATGCTCATGCAGGTGTTCTGTCCAGGTCTTTGGATTTCCGGCAGAGGTGAAGACGATTTTCACACCCTCTTCTATTACCATATTGATAAGGATGTCTATTTCGGGATACATCAGCGGAATGTTTACTCCGAAAGGTTTGTCTGTCGCCGCTTTGCATTTCTGTATGTGTTCGCGTAAGGTCTCGGGATGCATGGAGCCTGCTCCTATCAGTCCCAGTCCTCCGGCGTTACTTACTGCGGAGGCTAGTCGCCAACCGCTACACCATACCATTCCTCCCTGTATGATGGGATACTTTATTCCAAAAAGATTGCAAATTCTGTTCATATGTAATAATTTAGTGATTTGTCTATTTGCTAATGTACCAATAACTATGTGGGACATAATACAGCCGATTAGCACATTGACGAATAGTTCATTATACAAAACAACTAACTTTTATTGAATGTTTTAGGGAGAAAGTAGTGAAAAAAGGAAAAATTCTTAGAAATTTTAAGGTTTGTAGAACAGAAATGGTCTATCTTTGTTCTCAGAATTAAAATTGTATATTTATAAACGGATAAAAACCATGTTATTGCAATTGCTATTTGTACTTGTCGCTATTATTGTAGGTGCCCGTTTGGGAGGTATCGGATTGGGAGTGATGGGAGGTGTAGGCCTTGCCATATTGACTTTTGTCTTCGGACTTCAGCCTACCGCTCCCCCTATTGATGTGATGTTGATGATTGTCGCCGTTATCTCTGCCGCCTCTTGTATGCAGGCTGCCGGCGGACTGGACTATATGGTGAAGTTGGCGGAACGGCTGTTGCGCCGTAACCCTTCGCAGGTGACTATCCTGAGCCCGTTGGTTACTTATCTGTTTACTTTTGTCGCAGGTACGGGGCATGTGGCCTACTCTGTGCTTCCTGTCATAGCCGAGGTGGCTACGGAAACTAAAATTCGTCCTGAGCGTCCTTTAGGCATTGCCGTTATCGCCTCGCAACAGGCTATTACTGCCAGCCTATCTCTGCCGCTACCGTAGCGTTGCTGGGATTGCTGACAGGATTTGACATCACTCTGTTTGATATTCTGAAGATTACTATTCCCGCTACATTAATCGGTGTGCTGGTGGGAGCTTTCCTTTCAAAGAAGGTGGGTAAAGAGTTGTTGGAAGATCCCGAATACTTGCGCCGCTTGGAAGCCGGGATGATTGATACAAAACATGTGGAGCTGAACGATGTGAAGAATATGTTTCATGCCCGTATCTCGGTGATAATTTTTATTGCCGCCACGCTGTTGATAGTGTTGTTCGGTTCTATTCCTGTCATGCGTCCTGTGTTCAATGGTACGGCTTTGGATATGCCGGCTATTATTGAGATTTTGATGTTGTGTGCGGCGGCTGTTATTCTTCTCATTTCACGTACGGATGGAATTAAAGCTACACAAGGCAGTGTGTTTCCTGCCGGGATGCAGGCGGTAATCGCTATATTTGGTATTGCATGGATGGGAGATACCTTCATTAATGGAAACATTACGGAACTGACAGGCTCTATTGAGGGGATTGTGCGCCAAATGCCCTGGTTGTTCGGTCTGGCATTGTTTGTCATGTCCATTTTGCTTTATAGCCAGGCTGCTACGGTGCGTGCCATTGTGCCGTTAGGGATAGCACTGGGTATTTCTCCGATGATGTTGATTGCTTTGTTCCCTGCTGTCAACGGATATTTCTTTATTCCTAATTATCCTACAGTGGTGGCAGCTATAAATTTTGACCGTACAGGAACAACAGGCATTGGAAAATGGATTCTGAATCATTCGTTCATGATGCCTGGGATGGTGGCCACCATTGTTTCTATTGTGGTAGGCCTGCTGCTGGTACAGGTGTTCTAGAAAGGAAAGGGGGTAGGTGTAGTCGGACTTGAAGATGAGTGATCTTCTGCCTGTAACATTTATAATGATTCGATGTATACATATATATCATCGGCACATCTTCTTCTTTGTGTGAACAATTTCCAAATAATTATTATAGTAATAAAACCTAAACTTGAAAAGATTATGAACGGATTAAGAAAACTCAGCCTTATGGCGGCAATGCTGGTATGTACCACATTGGCTGCTGTCTCCCAAAAGCCTAATATCCATATATTGGCTACAGGGGGGACTATTGCCGGAACAGGCGCTTCGGCTACTAAAACAAATTATACTGCCGGACAGGTGGCTATCAGCACATTGCTGGAAGCGGTTCCCGAAGTGAACAAAATAGCCAATGTGACCGGGGAACAGATTGTAAAAATCGGTTCTCAGGACATGAATGATGCCGTATGGCTGACGTTGGCCAAGCGTATCAACGAGCTTTTCAGCCGTGGAGATGTGGACGGTATCGTGATTACCCACGGGACTGACACGATGGAAGAAACCGCCTTTTTCCTGAACTTGACTGTGAAGAGTGACAAGCCTGTTGTATTGGTAGGAGCCATGCGCCCCTCTACGGCCATGAGTGCGGACGGACCGTTGAACTTGTATAATGCGGTAGTTACTGCCGCTGCTAGGGAATCACGGGGTAAAGGTGTCGTAATTGCCATGAACGGTTTGATTTTGGGAGCCCACGGAGCCATGAAGACCAATACGGTGGATGTACAGACTTTCCAGTCTCCTAACTCCGGTGCGTTGGGATATGTATTGAATGGTAAGGTTTTTTATAATATGGAATCTTTGAAACGCCATACCACCGGTTCCGATTTTGATGTGGCCCACCTTGACAAGCTGCCGAAGTAGGTATCGTTTACAGTTATTCCAATGTAGAGGCTGATGTTATGATCCCTTTTCTGAATAATGGTTACCAAGGTATTATTCATGCCGGTGTGGGGAATGGCAACATTCATCAGAATTTGTTTCCGATATTGGAAAAGGCCCGTCAGCAAGGTATTTTGGTAGTGCGTTCCAGCCGTGTTCCTACCGGACCGACCACATTGGATGCCGAGGTGGATGATAATAAATATCAATCGTGGCTTCACAAGAGTTGAATCCTCAGAAAGCGCGTGTGTTGTTGATGTTGGCATTAACTAAAACAAAAGACTGGAAGAAGATTCAGGAATACTTCAACGTATACTAGTCCATCCGGCACTTTTTTCTTTTTATCTCTTCTTTTGCGCGCATAAAAGAAAAAGAGAATACATTATAACCTAAAACTTGACTTATGAAAAGAATAATGTTAGTATGCCTGACAGCCCTTGCTGTCTCAGGTACTTACTCTTTATATGCCCAATCTTCCGGAAGTGATTTCATGGTCGGTGACAAAAGCCTGTTTGAAGAAGTCACCGGTATCAAGAAGAAAACGGACAAGTTCAATCTCTATCTTAATATGCACGGTGATTTCAACATGAAATGGAATGATTCCGGATTTGATCAGGGCGCATTCGAAATGAAGCAGCTCCGTATCGAAATGAAGGGGGATATCAATGATTGGTTGAGTTACCGTTACCGTCAGCGTCTGAATCGGGGTAACGATGGTTCCGGCAATATAGATAATGTACCTACCAGCATAGATTGGGCAGGAGTAGGCATCAGATTAAATAAGTTCTCATTTTTTGCCGGAAAGCAATGTGTCTCGTATGGTGGTATAGAATTTGATTTGAATCCGATTGATATTTACGAATATAGTGACATGATAGAGCACATGAGTAACTTCATGACCGGTTTGAATGTGGCATACAACTATAATCCTTATCAGCAGATACAATTTCAGGTATTGAACAGCCTGAACGGGCCGTCCGAGGAGATGTATGGGGATTTGGAACGTACCAAACTGCCGTTAGTTTATACCTTGAACTGGAACGGAAATTTCCTGGATGTTTTCAAAACCCGTTGGTCTGCCTCTGTTATGAACGAAACGAAGGGCGAAAAGATGTATTATTACGCTTTGGGTAATGAATTTAATTTCAGCCTAAATGGCATGCCTATTTTGACTGGATGTATTCTCGTGAAGGAGTAGACCGTAAAGGGATTATAACTAACATCGTAGGAACTGATAATCAGGCACACAATGCTTTTAATGCCGAATATATGTCCTATGTGTTGCATGTGAATTATCGTTTTGCCCCGAAGTGGAACTTGTTTGCAAAAGGAATGTATGAAACGGCTTCCGTTTATAAGGCAAGCGATGAAGTGGAAAAAGGTAAATATCGCACGGCATGGGGATATGCAGGAGGAATAGAATTTTATCCGATGGAGAGCAATCTGCACTTCTTCCTGGCATACGTGGGGCGTTCCTATAAATATACCGATCGTGCGAAGGCATTGGGTGAGGACAATTTCAGTACCCATCGTGTGTCAGTGGGATTCATTTGGCAGATGCCTGTATTCTAGCTCATGTTTTCCTTTTTTGTTTGTTATTCTGCATTGCGTTACCTCCTCTTGGAGATAGCGTAATGGCAGGATGAAGACGATAGAAGGGCAGAAAGAATATGTTTGTTTTTGTTTGGGAGCGATCAATTTATTCTTGAGCCAGACTTTCTACCGATTTGATGAAAGCTTCGGCACGTGGTCTGAGATAATCTACCAATGCGGCATCGCAATAGGCAAAGTCTTCGTAGTCTCCACTGTGCCGTTTGTCAAACAAGTTGCTGAATGTGCTGCCATGTTCCAGACTCAGTACTCCTGTGCGCACAAAGTGATAGGACAACATTGTTTTTACTCCATTGTGGGTGCCTGCCTCGATTCCCTTAGCTATTAACAAACCGGTGGCTGCATAAAAGCAGGCATAATAAAGGCGGTTGATGGCGGCGTTAAAATAATTTCCCACACGCATATAGTCAGCTTCTTCCAAAGTCTTATACGCTCGTTCAAAACGGTATTGAATCAAGCAACGCGGTGCTCGGGGGATAGTTCCTGCTTCATAACACTATCCCTTCATTCATTACGTTCAGCGAAAACGGAGTCTGAAAGGGACGGTTCTCCCATAATCTGCGCAGCATAATCATTGGGCTGATAATAACTCCCGATTTACTTCCAGTTCATAAAGCGGACGATAATTTCCTGCTCGTATTCTGGAGTAAGCTGTGGCTCATCTACAAGAATAAGCAGATCGATATCACTGTCTGGGCGAGCCTCTCCGCGAGCTTCCGATCCATAAAGTATGATTTGGGCATTTGGTGCTACTTTGTGGAGGATACTGCGTATCATATCTACAATTTCGGTTCTTCGCATGATTTTTCTCCTTTCTCTATTTTATAGAAACAAAGATAATGAAAAAATGTCAACTTGTTACTGCCCTGTTTCTAAAAATATCTTTTTCTTTCTGGCCTTATTTAGTTCGATAATGCTTTTTCTATTGTATAGACCGGTGGTTTTTCTTCCCGAAAAACTTATCAATAATCAATGCGATAGCCCCATCGCCCGTCACATTGCAAGCAGTGCCGAAACTATCCATGGCAATGTAAAGTGCTATCATCAAAGCCTGTTCACTTTCTCCGAATCCCAGCATGGAAGACAGGATCCCCAATGCAGCCATGATGGCTCCTCCCGGTACTCCCGGTGCAGCTACCATCGTGATTCCCAGCATAAAGATGAATCCTGCAAACATGGGGAAATCAAATGGCATTCCTTGCATAATCATCAGTGCCAGTGCGCAAGCAACAATCTTCAACGTGCTTCCCGACAGATGAATTGTGGCACATAGCGGAATGACAAATCCGGCTATATCCTCCGTGACCCCATTCTTGACAGTCTGTCGCAAAGTCACCGGAATGGTGGCTGCCGATGACTGTGTGCCCAATGCTGTGAAATAGGCAGGCATCATCTTTCCCAGTAGTTTGAACGGATTCCGATGTACAAACAGCGCTGCAATGGTATATTGAAAAACCAACAGGAAGATGTGAAGCAGGAAAATGACTCCGATGATCTTGATAAATACCATCAGAATGTTATATACCTGTCCGGAATGGGTCATATTCAGGAATATACCGAATATATAGATAGGCAGTAGGGGCAGAATCACCGTCTGGATGGTCTTGACTATGATTTCTTTGAAATCGTTACATACGTTTTTCAGCGCTGTACTATCCAAATGTGCGATGCCCAGACCTAGTGTGAAGGCTAAAATCAAGGAAGTCATCACATTCATCACCGGGGGATGGCTACAGTGAAGAATGGAGAAATATCATGTGCCTCGCTGATTTGTTCTATCGGTGCTCCCGGAGTAATCATGGAAGGGAAAAAAGTCACTCCGGTGAAATAAGACAGGAAACCGGAGAACAACGTGGCGCTGTATGCTACCAATGTCGTTATCACCAGCATCTTTCCTGCCTCCTTACCGATATCGGCAATGGCAGGAGTGACCAGTCCGAGAATAATCAGTGGAATGATGAAACCCAAAAATTCGCTGAAGATTCCGTTGAAAGTCACAAATACTCTGACCAATTCGCCGGGAAGAACGTTTCCGAATCCTATACCCAATGTGATGGCGATGATAATTCGGGCTAATAAGCCGATTTTTAACCTCTTCATGATAATGTGTTATTATTCAAATTGCAAAGATAGAATTATTGAACAAATAACCTATCAAATTGTTAAATATAAAAAGAATAATTTATGGAAAAGGCAGATATAGGATTAATCGGATTAGGTGTGATGGGGCAGAACCTTGCTCTGAATCTTGCCAACAAGGGATGGAAGGTTGTAGTATGGAACCGTACCGTTCCTGGAAAAGAAGAAAATGTAGTGGAACACTTTATAGCCAACCGCGCCAAAGGAAAAGGCATCATAGGCAGTAATGAACTGACAGATTTTGTCGAAGCACTGAAAACTCCGCGTGTCATCCTTTTGATGGTACAGGCGGGTCCCGCTGTCGATGAACTGACGGGCAAGCTGTTTCCTTTGATGGAAAAGGGTGATATCCTCATTGACGGAGGCAACTCTTATTATGAAGATACGGAACGTCGTGTAAAGGAACTTTATGATAAAGGAATGTACTTTGTAGGTTGCGGCATTTCAGGAGGTGAGGAGGGTGCTTTGCATGGAGCGTCCATCATGCCCGGTGGTGCGCAAGAGGCATGGTCAGTCATTCAGCCGATGCTGAAAAGTATTGCGGCAAAAGCTGAGGATGGTACTCCGTGTTGTGAGTGGGTAGGTCCCGGTGGCGCAGGCCACTATGTAAAATGGTGCATAATGGCATAGAATATGGGGATATGCAGCTGATTGCTGAAACTTATTTCGCCATGAAGCACCTGCTGGCGTTGAAGAATGAACAGATGGCGGATATTTTTGAACAATGGGACAAAGGACGTCTGCATAGTTACCTGATAGAGATTACTTCGGCCATTCTGCGTCATAAAGAAGAAGGAGGCGATTATTTGCTCGATAACATTCTGGATGCTGCGGGACAAAAAGGAACGGGTCGCTGGAGTGTCATTAACTCCCTACAACTAAATACACCACTGGGCGTGATTGCCGAGGCGGTTTTTGCCCGTAATCTGTCGGCAGAGAAGAACTTGCGCGTGCTGATGTCCAAACATTATATGCATGTGGAGAATCATCCGGTATATAATTATCAGGATACGGTGATCGGATTGGAAAGTACCTTATATGCGGCTCGTCTGACAGGCTATGCGCAAGGGTTTGCTCTGATGTGCACTGCCAGTGAGCAATATGGCTGGAAGTTGAATCTTTCCACTATCGCGCTGTTGTGGCGCGCCGGATGCATTATTCGTTCTGCTTTTCTGAACGACATTGCCGAGGCCTATCACCGTGCACCGGGATTGTCGCATCTGTTGCTGGACGAGCATTTCGGACGGGAAGTAATGGAAGCCCTGCCCGCGTGGAAGAAATACATCGGTGTCATGTTGAGAGAAGGGTTGCCCGTACCTGTACTTTCCGCAGCGTTGAATTATTTTCTAGGTTTGACCACCAACCGTTCCCCAGCCAATATGATTCAAGCGATGCGTGATTATTTCGGAGCTCATACCTTCGAGCGTGTGGACAGTCCACGGGGGGAATTTTTCCACGAACATTGGGAAGACAACTATTGATATGTCGCAACACAAAGCATTATACATTCATTTTTAAAAGAAAGAATCATGAGTTTACCACATAGTTTATTTTTGGTCATCTTCGGTGCATCCGGTGATTTAACCCGGCGCAAACTGATGCCTGCCTTGATAAAGATACATAACGGGAAACGCTTCCCCGAGCATTTTGCCATTATCGGCTGTGCCCGTACTGCATACACGGACGAGACCTATCGTGCCTATCTGAAAGAAGAACTGATAAAATTCGGTTTTCTTACTAAAGAGGAAATGGAAACATTGGACGATTTTCTCTCTACTGTTCATTACCAGTCCATGGACCCGGCTGACGAAACCACTTATTTTCTGTTGAATGACCGTTTGAAGGAGCTTTCGCCTCAATATGAGAATAATGGGAACTATTTGTTCTATCTGGCAACTCCGCCCTTGCTTTATGAATTGATTCCGAAATGTCTGCATGATGCGGGCTTGTTGAAAAAGCCTGGATTAAAGCGTATCATTGTCGAGAAGCCTTTCGGATACGACCTGGCTTCCGCTCAGAAACTAAATAAAATCTATGCCGCTTATTTTAAAGAAGAGGATATCTACCGCATCGATCATTTTCTGGGCAAGGAAACGGTGCAGAATATTATGGTGACCCGTTTTGGAAGTACTATTTACGAACCGATATGGAACCGTAACTATATAGATTATGTAGAAATCACTGCGGTGGAAAATATGGGTATAGGTACTCGCGGAGGATATTATGACGGGGCGGGAGCTCTGCGCGATATGGTACAGAACCATTTGATGCAGTTGCTTGCTATTACTGCCATGGAACCACCGGCCAAGTTTGACAAGAATGGTTTCCGTAACGAGGTGATCAAGGTCTACCAATCCCTTCGTCCGCTGACTGATAAGTATATCCGTGATAATGTCATCCGCGGACAATATATTGCTGGTGATGACCGTATCGGTTATCGTGAAGAAAAGAATGTTCGTCCTGATTCCCGTACAGATACCTACGTGGCGATGTGTCTGTATGTGGATAACTGGCGTTGGCAGGGAGTGCCTTTTTATATCCGTACCGGAAAGCAGATGCCTACCAAGGTGACCGAAATTGTGGTTCATTTCAAACCTGCTCCTATGCAGATGTTCCAAATGAAGGAAGGCTTTTACAAAGGTGAGGAACTGATTATCCGTATTCAACCCGACGAGGGAATTCTTCAGCGCATAGCCATGAAAGAACCTGGTGCCGGTTTCTATATGGGAACATGGAGATGGACTTCAGCTATGACCAGCACGATCAGGAAACGGGGGATGCGTATGTACGCCTGTTGGAAGACAGTCTGGTGGGTGATCCTACACTTTTTACCCGTTCCGATGCTGTGGACGAGAGCTGGACTTACTTTGATAAGATTCTGGATTATTGGAAGAAGCATCCCGAAACTCCTCTTTATGGGTATCCTGCAGGAACATGGGGACCGAAAGAAGCGGATGTATTGATCAACCGCAGTCATTCCGAATGGACAAACCCGTGCAAGAATCTGACACATTCCAATTTATACTGTAAATTGTAAGTCGTCATCTGTGAATAGTAAATTTAAACAGCAAACTCTGAGTAATAAATAGTGAATAAGATGATTGACCATAACTTGTATGCGTCGCCTGTACAAGCGTCGCAAGCCTTGATAACTCATATATTGGAAGCGATGGATAAAGAGCTTGAACGGCCTTTTACCATTGCTCTTTCCGGAGGAACTACTCCTGCCACACTTTTTGAGGTTTGGGAGCGTGAATATGCCGCATATACCCCTTGGTCCCGTATTTATTTCTATTGGGTAGACGAGCGTTGTGTGCCACCTGGCGATGATCAGAGCAACTTTGGCTTGGCCTATCGTCTGTTGTTTAGTAAGGTAGGTATTCCCGCCAGTCATTGCTACCGTATTGTGGGTGAGGGCACTCCCGAAGAAGAAGCCAAACAGTATTCTTCCATAGTCAAGACCACCGTTCCGACCATGGACGGTGTGCCTGTTTTTGATTTTGTATTATTAGGGATAGGAGAGGACGGGCATACATCATCCATTTTCCCCGACCATCAGGAACTTCTTACCGCCGGGGAACCGTATGAGGTGTCCGTCAATCCTTATAATAAAACAGTGCGTATATGCATGACGGGACGTCCTTGATAGAAGCCCGGCATACCTGTTTTCTAGTGACGGGCGAGAACAAATGCAGTATTTTGAAAGAAATCCTTGATAAAAACAAGGAAGGGGTCTATCCGGCATCTTATATTTGGCATCATGCACGTAATTCGCAACTGTATGCATCACTTGTATCATAATATTTCTTTTAGATGAAGAGTTTAAACGAAAATAACTTTCTAGATGGGAAATGAATCAACTATGGATGCTATGTCTCCTATAGATATAAAAAAAGGAGCAACGCCTTGCTCCAACCTTTGTTAACCTTAAATCTAATACTATGAAAAACACAATGCAAAGGTACGGATATTTCGGAAATTTGCAAGATATTCTCTTCATTTTATAGGTTGAAACAATGTTATTTAACATAGAAAGCATCCTGTTTACAGCTATTTGCAAAACAGGATGCCTTCACTATAATCCATTAAGACTCTTTAATAAGCGTGTCCGTCTTGTTCCAGTTCCTTTGCTGTAATGGGCTTGCGGTCTATGGCACGCCAAGCATAAATAATATAGGCCAGAACGAAAGGTACCAGAATGGAAACGTATGCCATGGTGCGCAGGGTAAATTCGCTGGAGCAACTGTTTGCCAAGGTCAGCGAACTTTGTAGATCGGCTGTGGACGGGTAATAAGCCGTATTATTATATCCCGCACAAAGCAATAAAGCTAATACAGTCAATACAACTCCTATTCCGGTAAACCAGATACCATTGGTCGCAGTCTTGCTGAAGACAGCCCTTCCGATACCCCAAAGTACCCCGACAACGCCTGATAGGAACAATACCAGCAATAGAGGTATATCCATCAGATTGATGAAATACTTGTAAGGTTCCATATAAACTTCTTTTGTCTCGGGATTTACAGCGAAACCATCAGCCAATAAAGTACGGATAACAAATGCCAGAAATAGAATAAGGAAAGGAATAGCATCTGTTATAAGCTGACGGCGGCAGCGGGGGATTAAGTCTTTATCCCGGATGTTATTGATAAAATAAAGATTGCCCAAAAGGCGGGTCAGGAAGAATACGGCAAATCCCAAGACCAGATTCCAAGGATTGGTCAGCGCATCCAGTCCGTGCCATCCGTTTGCCCAACTGCTGATGACAGGCATCAGCTCATTACCCATGTTTCCTTTATTAACCAGGAAATTGGAGCCGGTAAAGAATGTGGCTACCGCACCTCCCAGCAATAGAGGCCCTACAATACCATTTATAACCAGAAACCATTGGTAAGTATGTTTGCCCAGCAGATTGCCCAGCTTGGACTGGAACTCGTATGAAACAGCTTGCAATACGAAACTGAAAAGAATAATCATCCACAACCAGTAAGCACCGCCAAAGCTGGTACTGTAGAACAGCGGAAAAGAAGCGAAGAAGGCGCCGCCGAAAGTGACAAGGGTGGTAAAAGTAAACTCCCACTTGCGTCCTGTGGAGTTTACCAGCAAGGCACGTTCTTCGTCATTGCGTCCCAGCGTGAACAGCAAAGAGTTGCCACCCTGCACAAAGAGCAGGAACACCAACAAAGCACCCAGTAACGATACTAGGAACCACCAATAATTTTGTAGAAATATATAGTCCATAATATTCTAAATTAAAAATTGAGAATTGAATATTGAAAAATAGAATTAGAGAAACTTGAACTAAAAAAAGAATGACTTGCTGGCGGAATTAATCTCCTGTATGTAGCCCATTTATTGCGCAGCCTGAATTATTTCCGCCTGTTTCATTTATTCCTTAATTCTTAATTCCTTCCGGTCCTTTCTTGATGGCCTTCAGCATGATACCTATTTCAGCAAAGAGCAGAACGGTAAACAATAGAAGGAAGATAAAGAAAGTAAGCTGTACGGAACCTGTCTGCAATTTGGAGATGGCTGCTCCTACAGGCAACATATCCTGTATGGCCCATGCTGGCGCCCCACTTCGGCTACCACCCAGCCTGCCTGACTGCCGATATAGCTAGTGGAATAGTCCACAAAGCCACCCGTTGCAACCATCGCATATCAGCCAGTTTCTCTTTTTTCGATACAATCAGTACTATAATAAAGAACAGGATGAAATAACCTCCCAGCCCCACCATGATCCGGAATGACCAGAAAGTAAGTCCTACATTAGGAACCAGATGGACAGGATCCTTGATATATCCGTAACCAAAATATTTCACGTTTTCGTCCAATGTCTTGCGAGCTGCTGCGGCACTTGCTTCGTCACCTGCCTTATGCGCTTTGCGGAATGCATCCAGGGCGGCGATGGCAATCTGTCCGCGTTTAATTTTCTCTTCGGCCGATAAAGCCGTTGTACCGTCGGGCATCTGATAACCACCTTCCAGCAGATTGTTGATACCCGGTACATAACCGTCTATGTCGTGAGTGGCAAGGATAGAAAGCATTTTGGGGATTTTCAAATCGCCTGCAATGGTGAAGGGTACTCCGTTTCCGCCATCGTGCAATCCTTCAGCGGCAGCCATTTTCATAGGTTGCACTTTGGCTACCTGTACTCCCGAAATATCCCCCGTCCATGCAGTGACGAGAGAGGCGAACAGACCTACGGCGGCGGCAACTTTAATACTGCTCAGAGCGAACTCCTTCTGACGGTTGCGCAGTAAATACCAACAACTTATTCCTACTACAAAAACGGCTCCCAGTATCCAGCTGCTTAACACTGTGTGGAAGAACTTGGCGACAGCCATGGGAGAGAGGGCGACAGCTGCAAAGTCCACCATTTCATTTCTTACTGTTTCGGGATTGAAAGCCATCCCTACGGGGTATTGCATCCAGGCATTGGCGACCAGAATCCACCAAGCGGAGATCGTTGCTCCCAGTCCGGTGAGCCAGGTGGATGCCAGATGGAAACGCTTGCTCACTTTGTTCCAGCCGAAGAACATGACGGCAATGAAAGTGGCTTCCATAAAAAATGCCAGGATTCCTTCGATAGCCAGTGGGGCTCCGAAGATATCGCCCACAAACCAGGAATAGTTACTCCAGTTAGTTCCGAACTCGAATTCCAGAATCAGACCGGTGGCAACACCTACGGCGAAATTGATTCCAAACAGTTTCATCCAGAATTTAGCTGTGTTCTTCCAGAATTCCTTACCTGTTGTTACATAAAAGGTCTCCATGAGCCCCATTATCACAGCCAATCCCAAAGTGAGAGGTACGAAAAGCCAGTGATACATGGCCGTTAGAGCGAACTGTGCTCTTGACCAGTCAATTAATGAAGTGTCAATGTTTTCAAACATAACTTTCTGATTTATTTAAATGTTTATGGATTTGCCCGTTCTATTAACTCCTCACCTACATACTGTTGCTTCTCTTCCGTTGTCTTCCCGCCAAGGAAGGAGGGAAAGAAGAAAAGTTTTAGAATAAAGAACATGATGAATAGTTTGATAAGAATAATCGTCCAAAGGGTACGTCCCAAGGTCATCTCGCGAAAGCCGTCGCGATAGAATATCCAGATGCGTGTTAACAAAGAATCATTCATAAATTTATCTTAAAGTTGTAATAATTACAAAGAAAAACACTTTATCGGTAAAAAGCAAGTTTTTGTCCATAGAAATATTCCACAAATCTATATTTATTGCTAAAAAAATCACAGTCCTCTACTTTTGTACAAACAAATTAAATAGTAAAAAGGATGAGACAACGAGTAGTATATTTCGTAATGATTTGGGTCGCGGTCACTTCGGTTTCCGCGCAAGAGGCCAAAAAGTGGACGCTGGACGACTGTATTGACTATGCATTGGAGAAAAATATCCAATTGCAGCAGGACAAAATCTCACTGGAAGAGAGTTCTGTAGACGTGAAAACCGCCAAAGCCGCACTATTTCCCAGTCTGTCGTTCAGTACAGGACAGAATGTGACGAACCGTCCGTATCAGGAAACCAGTAACACGGTAAGCGGAACGGAAATCATCAGTAGTGACAGTAAAACCACTTATAATGGAAACTATGGTCTGAATGCACAATGGACATTGTGGAATGGTAACAAACGGTTGAATGCCATCAAACAAAAGAAGACGGGTCAGCAGATTGCAGGGCTTACCGTAGCCGAAACAGAAAACTCTTTGCAAGAGCAGATTGCACAAATATTCATCCAGATACTTTATGCCGACGAGTCGGTGAAAATTAACCAGAACACCTTACAGGTGAGCCAAGCTACATACGACAGGGGCAAAGAACTCTTTCATAAAGGAAGTATTTCAAAAGCCGATTTGGCACAATTGGAATCACAGGTAGGCAGTGACAAATATCAGTTGGTGATCTCCGAAAGTTCCTTGCGTGACTATAAATTGCAGTTGAAGCAGTTGTTGGAGCTGGATGGTACGGAAGAAATGGATTTGGTTCTTCCCGAACTCGCCGATGAACATGTTTTGCAACCGTTACCTGCTCAGGAGGATGTTTATCAGCAGGCTTTGGCATCACGTCCGGAAATTCAAAGCAGCAAGTTGAGCATAGAGAATTCCAAATTGGACATATCAGTGGCTAAAGCGGCTATCTCCCTACCATCAGTCTGAGTGCATCTACGGGGAGTATGACAAACAGTGCCAGTGATAATAGCTGGAGCAAACAAATGAAATATGGCTGGAATAATATGATAGGATTGAATATAAACATTCCGATTTTTGATAATCGCCAGAACAAAAGTGCTGTGCAGAAGGCACGTTTGCAATATGATAGTAGTCTACTCGATTTGATAAACAAGCAAAAGGAACTCTATAAGAATATAGAAAGTCTGTGGTTGGACGCTACTAATGCTCAAGAGCAATATGCGGCGGCTGAGAGTAAGCTGAAAAGTAGCCAGGCCAGTTATGAGATGGTCAGCGAGCAATTCAACTTGGGAATGAAGAATACCGTAGAGTTGCTTACCGAGAAAAATAACCTGCTCAGTGCACAGCAGCAACGTATTCAGGCCAAGTATATGGCTATCTTGGATCGGACTCTACTGAACTTCTATGCAGGTCAGGATATAAAATTATAATCATAACGCTATACATATTATATTATGGAAAAGAAGAAAATGATCCTTACTACAGCGGTAGCCGTAGTGGTCGTGGCAGGCGGTTTCTGGATGCTTGGCGGACCGGAGGGAAAAAGTACGGTCGATTTCTCAACGGAAACCGTAACGAAAGGTAATGTCAGCAATTTCATTACTGCTACCGGAACCATAGAGCCGGTGACAGAGGTGGAAGTGGGTACGCAGGTATCTGGTATTATTGACAAGATTTATGTGGATTACAATTCTGTGGTAAAGAAAGGAGAATTGATAGCCGAGATGGATAAAGTGACACTGCAAAGTGAACTTCAGTCGCAAAGGCCACTTATGACGCAATGAGGCCGAGTACGATTACCAAAAGAAATTATATGACCGCAACCGTAAACTGCACGAGAAGCAATTAATCAGCGATATGGACTATGAAGAAACGGTTTATAATTTCCAACGTGCCCAAAGTGCATTGGAGCAAAGCAAGGCGGCTCTGGCAAAGGCTGAGCGTAACCTGTCATACGCAACCATCACCTCGCCTATCGATGGAGTGGTGACCAGCCGTGATGTGGAAGAAGGACAGACCGTAGCATCCCGGTTTCGAAACTCCGACACTGTTCACCATCGCTGCCGACTTGACCAAGATGCAGGTGGTGGCCGATGTGGATGAAGCCGATATTGCCGGGGTGGAGGAAGGAACCGTGTAACCTTTACCGTGGATGCTTATCCCGACGATGTGTTCGAAGGAGTAGTCAGACAGGTTCGTTTGGGAAGTACGAACAGCACGAGCAGCAGCTCTTCAACAACCACCAGTACCACTGTAGTTACTTATGAGGTAGTGATAACAGCTGATAATCCCTATTTGAAACTGAAACCGCGTCTTACCGCCAACGCTACCATTTATACATTGACCAAGGATAATGTGTTGACCGTTCCCAACAAGGCTTTGCGCTTTACTCCCAACAAAGACATAGTGGGAGGTCGTAAGATAAACGATTGCCAGAGCAGTCATAAAGTGTGGACACTGGATAACAATACCTTTACCGCCCATCCTGTGAAAATAGGTATTACTGATGGCAGCAAGACAGAGATTGTGAGTGGCATCACTGAAAATACGCCGGTAGTGACAGAAACGGTAGTGAAAGGTGCTATGCCTGGAATGGAAGAGCCGTCTGCCGGAGAAGGTGAGAGAAGTCCGTTCATGCCAGGCCCTCCGGGAAGCAATAAGAAAAAGAACAAGTAATAAAAGGTAATGCTTCCGTTTACATTGAAAGAATAAATCATATGAAAAAGATAATCGAATTACAAAATATAAAACGGAACTTCCAGGTAGGCGATGAAACCGTCCACGCTCTGCGTGGCATCTCTTTTACCATTTATGAAGGAGAGTTTGTCACTATCATGGGTACTTCTGGTTCCGGCAAGTCCACTCTGCTGAATACTTTGGGATGTCTTGATACCCCTACCAGTGGTGAATACCTGTTGGATGGTGTGTCCGTGCGTACCATGAGCAAACCTCAGCGGGCTGTGTTGCGCAACCGTAAAATAGGTTTTGTATTTCAGAACTATAATCTGTTGCCTAAGACGACTGCCGTAGAGAATGTGGAGTTGCCCTTGATGTATAACTCGTCCATATCGGCTTCCGAAAGACGGAAACGTGCCATTGAATCACTGATAGCCGTGGGGCTAGGTGACCGTTTGGAACATAAATCCAACCAAATGTCCGGCGGACAGATGCAGCGTGTGGCCATTGCCCGTGCTCTGGTGAATAATCCTGCCGTTATTTTGGCTGATGAAGCGACCGGTAATCTGGATACCCGTACCTCTTTCGAAATTCTGGTACTTTTCCAAAAGTTACACGCCGAAGGCCGTACACTTATTTTTGTCACTCACAATCCCGAAATAGCCCAGTATAGCAGCCGTAATATCCGCTTGCGTGACGGGCATGTAGTGGAAGATACCATCAATCCTCAGATCCTTTCGGCCGCTGCCGCGCTGGCTGCCTTGCCCAAGAATGATGAGGACTAACCATAAAAAAGAATCATTATGAACGGAACGAATCTATTTAAAATAGCTCTCCGGGCTCTTGCCAACAACAAGCTCCGCGCTTTCCTCACCATGTTGGGGATCATCATCGGTGTGGCATCAGTCATTGCTATGCTTGCCATCGGTCAGGGCTCGAAAAAGAGCATCCAGCAACAAATCTCGGAGATGGGGTCAAACATGATTATGATTCATCCGGGAGCAGAGATGCGTGGAGGGGTCCGCCAAGACCCTTCGGCCATGCAGACACTGAAACTGGAAAATTATGAAAAGTTGAGCGAAGAGTGTACTTATCTCTCCGGCATTAGTCCCAACGTTTCTTCTTCGGGACAACTTGTTGCGGGGGCCAACAACTACCCGTCTTCGGTGAGTGGTGTAAGTATGGATTATCTTACCATACGTCAGCTCACCGTGGAACAGGGGGAGATGTTTACCGAGAATGACATCCGTACGGCAGCCAAGGTTTGTGTTATCGGTAAAACCATTGTCGATAATCTTTTTCCCGACGGATCGGATCCGATAGGGAAAGTGATTCGTTGTAATCAAATTCCTTTCCGGGTAATTGGTGTGCTGAAATCAAAAGGGTATAACTCGATGGGCATGGACCAGGACGATGTGGTACTGGCTCCTTACAGTACGGTGATGAAACGATTGCTGGCACAGACTTACCTAAGTGGAATTTTTGCTTCGGCTCTGACAGAAGATATGACCGATGAGGCTGTAGATGAGATAACGACCATTCTGCGTCGTGAACATAAGCTGAAAGAAACGGATGATGATGACTTTACCATCCGCACCCAGCAGGAGCTGAGTAGTATGCTCAACACTACAACAGACCTGATGACTACCTTGTTGGCTTGTATTGCCGGTATATCTTTGGTGGTCGGTGGTATCGGTATCATGAATATCATGTATGTGTCTGTAACAGAGCGTACTCGTGAAATAGGTTTGCGTATGTCGGTCGGGGCTCGAGGAGTAGATATCCTGAGCCAGTTTTTGATAGAGGCTATCCTGATCAGTATCACGGGGGGCTGATAGGAGTGATTATCGGTTGTGGAGCCAGTTTTATGATTAAAACGATAGCACATTGGCCTGTATTTATCCAGCCTTGGAGTGTGTTGCTTTCATTTCTGGTATGTACCGTCACCGGTGTGTTTTTCGGATGGTATCCGGCGAAGAAAGCTGCAGATTTGGATCCGATAGACGCTTTGCGTTACGAGTAGGGATGAAAAGGTGTGGGGGTGAAGCAGAATTGATTTATGGGAATGCTAGTTGGGTTCCGGTCTTTTCCCGATTATCTGTTTATAATGTTTTTTGTAAATCAATTTTGTTTCACTGATTCCTGCCAGTCTTATTTTATGGAATAAGAATCATGGAAATCTTATTTCTAATCTAATCTTTCTTATCTTTGCCTGTATGAAACAGTTATTTTCACAACGACGTTTTTTGGAAATGAGTATCCATATTGTCAGTTGGTTGCTCGTTTTGGCTTTCCGCTTGTATTCATGGACCGTGGAAGCGGCTTCAATCTGGCCCAATTCTTGAGGCATAGTTGTGTTCCTTTGTGCTATTTTATTATCTTCTATGTCAATTACTTGTGCCTGGTTCCCCGCTATATGTTCACGGACGAAATGCGTTAAGTATATTCTGAGCAATGCCGTGCTGATACTTGTCTGAGTTGTGCCTTCTTCATGTATTTCTG
>ENA-OQCN01000450-OQCN01000450.1-human-gut-metagenome-genome-assembly--contig:-NODE-450-length-22160-cov-2.943222_pt1 | contig 22160 bp, 25 predicted proteins | sample MGYA00242497_ERZ504576 | MGnify/ENA primary metagenome ERZ504576 (study PRJEB26092, sample SAMD00036296) | human gut metagenome | host: Homo sapiens | study: EMG produced TPA metagenomics assembly of... | reverse complement strand
ATTGTTTTTTTGATCTTTGAATAAGTGCAATGTGTCCTATAACAATTGTCTTTTCCATCTAAACCATCCTTTTCAATGGAATCTCATCTCACGCAGTCAAACACCTCATGCAGACGCTTACCATAATTGCTATCATTGTGGTATTCACAGAATCTATATCCATTCTCAAGTCGATCATTGCTTTGTTTTATCGCTTTAAGGACTGCATCAGCGATATCCTTCTCAGAACCGTCCGCTACATACGTTTCTCCGCAGTCGGCGGCTTCTATTAGTTCAGCTGACCCGCCTTTGTTCATTGCAACAACTTTTGTTTTTGCGCACATGGCCTCCATAGCAACCAATCCGAGCCCCTCTGACGATGGAACCACTACGCAATCTGCGGCCGCTAATATATCTACAACATCCCGCCGAAATCCCGGCATATAAATATCTCTTTCCATCTCATGATTGTGAATATATGAGATTATTCCCGCCTTGTATTCTCTGTCAGCATCAGTAATCACATCTCCAATAATCATACCGACAACTGGCAGCCCCCTCTTTTTGATCTCACATACCGCTTTCACAAATGCGCTTTGACACTTATTCCTTGTGATTGCTCCGATCATGGGCGAGTATCAGTACCCCCCCCAGCTTTCTGCCAAGTTTCGCTTCCAGTTCATCAATTATCTTTGATGAATCACCGTTTGCGTATTTCTCGACATCAACTGGGTTATAAAGGACTCTGACCTTTTATGTGCATCAAGGTTTACTATCTGATCTCCCACACAGTTTGAAACTGCAATGATCTCACGGACTGACTTCCAGTTTCCGCAAAGGTTCAACAACTTCTTCGTTGCACCATCCAAGAAGATATGGTGCAAATGCCAGATAACAGGCTTACGGGCCAGAGTTCCACAAACTGCACTCCACGGAAGAGCTGCCGGTCCCGGCGCATAGAGAATATCCGGTTTATACTTACGAATCACACCGAGTGACTTCCATACATTTTTAACTGACATCCAACCGTAGCGGAAAATCACTTGCTTTCCCTTAACACCTGTAGGTAACGTCTGGTCACCCATTAGAACATACGGGATATTCCGTTTTTTAAGTTCTTCTGACATCATTCCTTCTGCCGGAATTAGACAGCAAAACTCAAATTTATCTGACAGCATATCCATAACGGTCAGCGTCATTTTCTGACCACCAGATACTGTCGCCAGTGTTTCCCATACCAGAACTTTTTGCTTTTGCATTTATCTCTTCCTTTTTCCCAATGCTATTGGGCATACTCGATAAATCACTTCTGAAACAGCCAAGCACATTCCAATCGAAAGAATCGCAACCATAATGGATGCAACTAACGGATACGTTCCAATTAGCTTTTTACTTATAGGAAAGAGCCCGACAAAAAACAAAATCGGGAACTTATGCATTACCATGATTCCAACGGTATTTCTTCCAACATAATTAATTGGAGTCACACCATTTGGGAAACACATCGCAAGACTTACAAAGCCAACACACAGCATTGTTGCCATCACGAGAAAGTATCCAAAACCATGAGTTCCATAAGAGTCCGCATTGTACGAAACCTGTCCACTTCCGATTGTCATGAATGTTCCGACCGCAAGGCACCCTACTGTTACCGCGTTTTTCGCCAAAATACTTTTCCTAGTGAATTCATCCTTTACGCGCCTATCACTTTTCCAAGTGCAAAGAACGGGAACATATAAATTGCCGTTTCCAATCCAAAGGGCAGATTGGGGAGCCTAATTTTTTCGTAAAGGATGAATGCCACTAGGACTGAAAGCAAAAACACCGTAATATTCCATTTCAGATCATCTCTGCATCTGAAAATCCAAAAAGCCATAAGCAGCAGTACAAATATCATTGGAATATACCACAGCGGCATATTCCAGCGCATCAAACCTGTCCCGCTGTTAGCATAGAGCATACCGATTACGCTCTGCAAAGGAGATACGTTGTACCCCCCCCGACAGTTTTTTCCATTTTGCTGCCAAGTATTGCATAAAGAGCAAATGCTGATGAGTGCAAAGCAGTAATACGGAATCATGAGTGCTCTGATTTTTTCTTTTAGAAATGTACCAAACTTTTTCTGTCCAACATGAAATACAATGCCAGAAGTAAGAACACAAAGCGGAACATGAAAGCTATATAGCCACGGGTAGACTACCGTTGCGTTTCTCAAAGTATGTCCCAGCACAATTGCGAACACCGCAAATGCTCGCAACGTATCAATCCAACCGATTCGCTCCGCCTGTTTCATATCATTCTCCCTTTACCGCATCCATAATGACCCCATAAATATCGGTCATTTCATAGCTGTTCTTCTTCAGTTCAAAGTTGTTTGCAAAAATGATTGCCGTTCTCCAACGGTGACCACCGGGGGACATCATATACATAAAGCCGCCCTTCTCAAAGACATTTTTACCAAGTTCCCATTCGCCGCCCCAGCGTTCATCCATTTGGTAGATGATTTCCGGATACTTATTCAGGTACTGTCCATGATAGAAGGTGTTGGTACGAACAATCCACTCGAAGAGGTTCTTATCTTCGCCTTCAATCTTAATCGGCTTCAAATACTCAATGATTTCATCAGCCAGCTTGTCTTTGTCAGCAACATTGTCGTTGATGCGGATTCCGCCGTAGCTGTAATTCTTCAAGGCCGAAAGATCACTAAGGTACGCCTGTGTCTTATCCCAATCAAAATCGGCACTGGAGCGAACAAGCTCTTCCACACAGGGAACTTCTTTGCCAGCTTCATTGCCCACTTCGGCAAACCAATGCCCTTCACAACACTTAATGCTGTCTTCTTGATGACCTTCTTAATCTTTTTCTTCGTAGAAGGCTTGGAACCATCTCCGCCACCCTTAGGTGCCAGATAGCCGCCACGACGAAGCAGCTCGTTAATTCTCACAGTATAGACCGGACGTGCACCATGACCGTGGTCACTAATAATCAAAAGCGGTGTATCCGGTTGTTTCTGCATCACTTCGCCAACATAGTTATCCATGGCGATGTACATGTCCCGAATCACATTCTCATGCTCATTGGGGCCAGGATACTCCGGATGGTTTGGATCGCAGTGCCGCCAGAAATCGTGCTGAATACCATCGGTCGTGGAGAAGTACGAGAACAGGACGTCCACATCCTCGTTCTCAATTGCCAGCCGAGTCAGCCTGATTTCTTCATTAACTTTTGCAAAGAACTCGTCCCGCAGAGCGGAAGATCCTTTTCTGAGGTAAACTTTCCATCGGTGCCCAAAATATCAAACCGCGGATTATAGATGCTCTCCTTGTTCTGCGGATAGACACGAATCTTTCCCTCGTAAGGACGAGTAATCATCAAGCCGTTGATTTCCCAGCCTTCCTTGATGTTCATTGGCAGAATTACTGCACACGAAAGTCCCTGCTTGTTGAGTACATCCCAGAAAGCTTTGCCTTTAAAGGCACTGTCATCAAATACCAGCGGCTTATATGTATTCTCCTTTGCACCAACATTGACAAAGTTGATGATGCCATGCTCAGATGGGTCAAGACCGGTATAAATCGTGGACCATGCCGGAGTTGTATCCGCCGGGAAAACCGAGCGCAAGTGAGGGTAGTTATTCTTTTGCATCAAGCCATACAGATTGGGAAGTTTATCCTTGTATCGAACAATCACATCCCAGTCCATACCGTCAACGCCAAGAATTATCAGTTTTCGTACCATTTTCTACTCCTATCTAATCACTTTTTGAGCGGAGGCAGTACTTCATCAATGGCTGCCATGACTTCGTCCAGCATCTTCTGCTTATCCTGATCACCAGCGATCACTGTTGCATTGTACATTTCTGCAACCTTTTCATAACGGGGTTTACGGATTTCCAGATACAACGGGTCGGGAATGTCGTCCTTACGAGAGCAGCAAACTTCTACAGGAGTCTTGATATAAATAATTTTGTCCGGGCGCGGTGCATTCTTCCATTTACCATTCATGGTTTCTTCCATGTACTCTTCGCCCAAATCCAAGTTTGCCGCATAAGTCACGACATTATCATAGATGTAACGATCCACCAGCAAAGTAGTGCCGAAGAAACGCTTCAAACGAATTTTGAAGAAGATCTGCAATTTGAACTCAATGGTCGTTAGGAAAGAGAAAATCTTATAGGCACCGCCCTTGTTCGCATTCTTACGCAGCTCTCCAAGTACGCCTTGTAGTCACCTGAAAAAGGATCACTATCCTTCTTCATTAAAATCTTTTTTCCGAGCTTAATAATTCCACGCAGGAAAACAATAACGTAAGCAGCTCGAACAATTTCAACCTTGTAGCCACGCTTTTTCAACTGTTCGTAGGCATAGTCAATACTCGTTGATTTGCCGGAACCATCCAAGCCCATAAAGCTAATCATTGCCGGTTTCATGCATTTTCCTCCCGAACCATTCTTAACACACTCTGTGCTACATCCCCCAGGAGCCTGTCTTTTCAAGCAGAGAATGGTCACTTTTTTTCTTAATTACTTCAGGCAAAACTTTATCCAGTTGCTCTGCATTGTCAACCAGAGTAATTGCACCTTCAGATCCTGTGATTTCATTCAGATTTTCAAAGCTCTTATACCCAATCACGGGGACACCGCAGGACAGTGCCTCCATTACAGAAAGCGGGATGCTAATTACAAACTCCGCAGACCTTGTTGGGAACAAATATGCATCCGCCATCTGATATACTTCTTCGACATTTTCCAAATAGCCCTTATGGATTTTCACCTTTGCATCATTCAGGACGCGGACCACATTCTCATCCTCAAACATTCCACTGGCCACTACCATTCGCTGCGCTGTATGTATCTTTGCAAAATCCTCCAGTCCACGTCCCTTTGAACAATGGCCCACATGAATAACAAGCGGCTTTGACGGGTCAAATCCGTACTTTTGTTTAAGCATCTTTTGCTGTTCTACTGAAACAGGTGCAAATTTATCCGCTTTGATGCCCACAGAAAACAATTTTTTCTTACAGCCTGAGACGACATTTACATTCTTCATATCACATTCTGTGATAGAGAGATAACTGCACTTCAATGGATGCTTATTGTTTCTCGCCATGAAATCCGAATCCGGCTTCTGTACCAAAATAATCCAAGTGTTTCTGCACATCTTCGTAACAATCGAAGCCAAGGTATACACCAGCTTGTTGGCACGAGCAAAAATCATCGTAACATCCGCTCGCCTGGAGTTCAGTACAATCTGCGGAATCTGCTTCAGGCCAGAATAAAGTACGGTATTCTCTTTTTCAAATTCTTTAGCCAAATGAGTCGCAACGTTACGCATACCCTCATTGACTTGTCCATTTACTGTTCCAATTACATGGATTACCATACTTCACCTCAGCACATTACTTCAGCAGACTATCTTTCAGACGCCAGAATGCTTTCAAACTTCTCTTCAGATCCTCCGGATCACGCAGACCACGAGCAAGGCGATGTCCAATGTACCACGGACGCATATAATACTTCTTTCGTGCATAAGCACAGAAGTCAACCAGCTCCTGAGCAGAGAGTTCCGGAGTGTTGATAATACAGTTCAACGTACCATCCTCATGGATGTACTCATCGTACTTACCATTAATATAGCCGTTGCTCTTCGCCCAGTTATATGCACCCGTTCCCGGATAAGGAATCAGCGGGAAGAACTGCGCCGTATCCGTCTTGAAGCGCATAGCTGCGGCTAACGTTTCTTTCATGGTCTCATGGGTCTCGCCCTGATTTCCTACCATGTAGCAAGCATGAATCATCAGACCAGCTTTACGAGCATTTGCAACATAGGCTTCAATCTGCTCAACAGTAGTGCCCTTGTGAATGTTCTTCAGAATCTGCTGGTTCACGCTTTCAATACCAGGGATAATCAGGTGGCAGCCAGCTTTCTTCATCAGACACATGGTCTCATAATCCAGATTCACACGAGCATTACACAGCCAGCGAATCTTCTTATTGATACCTTTCTGAATCATCATATTGCAGATTTCAGAAACACGCTGCTTATTAATAGTAAAGGTATCATCCTCGAACACGATTTCTTTCACGTCCGGGAAGTTGTTTACGATATACTCGATTTCACCAATGACATTTTCCGGACTGCGCAGACGATAGCGATGACCATGCAGCGTCTGAGGATAAACACAGAAGTTACACTGCGCCGGGCACCCACGTCCGGTGAAGATCTGAATAGACGGGAAAGCGGCTGCCGGGAAAACATAATCAGTCACACAGAGCCTACGCTTGATAAACTCTGCTGCGTAGGGAATCTCATCCAAGTCAGTAATATGCTCTGCGTCAGGGTTATGGACTACTTCACCATCATTGCGATAAGTTAAGCCACGAACGGTAGCAAGATCTGCGCCATCACGAATGGCAATAGCCGTATCACGCACTATGTAATCGTACTCATGGCGAGCAAACCATCAATCAACTCGCTAATGCCCATAGTCTCATCCGGCGTCGCAGAAGGATGAGTGCCGACCAACATAGTGAAGAGTTCGGATACATCTTCTTGATAATACCTGCAAACTCTACATCACTATAAATAGAAGGGTACTGGTGTCGAACACAAAGAGCTTAGCATCCGAAGCTTCCTTCTTCACACGCTCCAGCGTCTGCTCCTTGTTCATCTGCTTAGCAGGAGCATCAATGAAGGCCACATCAAAGCCATTTTTTTCTGCTACACAAGCAGCATAAATCAGCCAAAGCGGGTAATACAAAACACCGCTATGACCGATAGAGGGACTTCTGGATTCACGAGAAAACTTGCCGTATTCAGCTTTAAACGGAGGTTGATAAAACATACTTTCATTTTGATTCTCCTATTTTTATTTCAGGTTCTTGTATTTAAGCAGACCTTTCACCATATACCAACACTCATAATAAAGTGCTGCCAATGGGTTCAATCCGACATACCGATATGTATTCCAGTTCATCTTTGCGGCCTTGACCTTGTTGCCCGATTTCGATGATTTTGCTATCCGATAGATAAGCAGCGGCTCATCCACACCATAGGCCTTCCGACCTTCTTTGAGGATGCTGAGCCAAATTGCAAAGTCCTCGTGCATCCCATCGCCTACCGCATAGTACTTCGCATACAACTCTTTGCGGACAAGCGCAGAGGAATTGGAAAGCACATTCTGTTTCAGCAACTGACGATAAGTGACTTCTGCCGGAGCATGAAGATACCAATCAATTGGCCGCCCTTCCGAATCCATAAAAGCGGAACCCGTAAAAAGCAAATCTGCATTCGTTCTATTTTGAAGCTCAATCTGCTTTTCTAGCTTTTCCGGTGCCCACGCATCGTCACTGTCAAGTATCGAAATCCATGAACCCTTCGCCTCTTCCAAACCATGCTTGCGCGTATAGGACACGCCGCTGTTCTTTACATTAGAAATAAGCCGCACACGACTGTCCTTTGCCGCAATGCTTTTGACCAATTCCACAGTTCTATCCTTAGAGCAATCATTAACCACAAGCAGCTCAAAATCCGTGTAGGTTTGACGCAACACTGAGTTAATCGCCTGCTCTATTGTCTTTTCCGCATTGTAAGCAGCCATGATAATGCTTATCAAGCCGAACTCCTTATGTAACATCTTCCCTAGTCCTTACTCCTCTCCGCATATCAAAGATTACAGCCCAGACTCATTCTCCAAGAGTCTGAGCCGTTTTTTCTTATAAAGCTCTACTAATCGTCCTCAGCAGTGTGAGTCACACTGCCGCTATGCCTTGTTGAACTGGTGCACTGGGTCTCCACTTCGCTCTAAATTGCACCATTTTAATGTCCCTTTGTTATGGAAAGACCTTTGTTTATTCCCGACTCCACAAATCCTCAAAATATACCGTAGTATCAATGGTTTTCTGCATTTTCTACGTTCATATCATCGCGGTGGACTCTGGCATAAACTCAACCTACTGTAACAATCATCTGTGAGCCTTATTTCCGGCTCATCGTCCCGCAACAGTAACCGCTTCGTTTATGCCTGACTCCACAGAACTTCGAAATATGCCGTAGTATCAATACTTTTCGGCGTTTTGCTCATCTTTTCCGCTTCGGTGTACTCTGGTATAAACATCTCTTTACCGTAGCGTCCTAATGAGCAGCACATTCTTATCTTCAAGACCGATTTCAGCCCCGGATGATATTTTCACCGTCCTACAAAGCTCGCAGAATGATATTGTCATCGAAAGCCCTCTATTTATGCCTGATGTCACTTTTCTCGGATTTTCGTCTGGTTTTTGTCTATATTGCTACAAAATCAAACTATCCAGCCGTTAGTTTTTGCCACTCATGGCAGTCGTCTGACCCTCAGAAACTCCCTCGGTACTTTCAGGCATAAACAGGATTTTTACAGTGGCAAACATAATCTTAAAATCCTCTACAATGCTCGGATGAGCTATGTACATTAAATCCATAGTCAGCTTGTCGTAAGGAGTAGTATTGTACTTGCCATAAACCTGTGCATACCCAGTCAATCCAGCCTTGGCCTGCAGGCGCAGGGAGAATTCCGGCATTTCCTCACAGTACTGAACTGCAATCTCAGGCGCTCCGGACGGGGGCCGACGATGCTCAAGTCGCCCTTCAAGATATTTATAAGCTGCGGCAATTCATCAACGCGGCAAGCACGAATGATTTTGCAACGGGCGTGATGCGATCATCGTTTTCGCCACTGGAAAGACGGGCGACGCCGTCCTTTTCAGCATCGACCCGCATGCTTCTGAATTTGAGAATACCGAATTCTTTGCCATCCTTCGTTAAACGAATTTGCTTGTAAAATACTGGACCGTGATCCGTTGCTTTGATGGCAATAGCCGTCACAAGGAAGATCGGACTCAGAATCACAAGCGCAATAGCAGAAATGACAATATCCAGCAGTCGTTTTACAAACAGATACTCCGGCTGAGGATTATACCGGCCAACACGAAGCATCGGCAGGTGGAACATATGCATGTGATGTGCACCGGACATAATGGTGTCACCGATGCGTGGTACTACAAATACTGTAATGTTGTTTTCTACACAGTATTTCAGAATAATATTCCGATCATGCTGTGGATGCCGCTCAAAAACACTGTGTTGATGCCGTCCAGCATGGAAAGATTCTCGATGCACTCCCCCGCCGTAGCTGTGGAGACCACTTTGTACTTGGCATCTAGACCGTATTTACCAATCAGCTGCTCCATGCCACGTCTGGTATCATAAATAACAGCTGTGGCCTGCGGCGGGAAGGTTTTAAGTAGGCGTGGTGAGCGTTATAAGCCCAAATCGAGGCCATAATAACCTGCCCCACAAGAGCTGCAACGCCAGGAAGAATGTTGGGTAGGTGCTTGGACAGTAGCCAGATCACGATGTACATGATAAAATCGCTGACCGCAGCCGCCAAAAATTGCTCGTAGATAATTTCGGAGATACGCTGCATCGACATCAGAAAGGCGTCATAAACGCGTCCAAAGATGATGAACAGCACAAAGAACAGTGCCACGACCAGGTAATCGCCCTTTGCATAATACGGCGATGCAACGCGCTTAGCATAGTATAGATACCAGCACATTGCAAATGGTATCGTCACAAGCACAGCATCTAACAGCTTTATCATCCGCAAAATCAAGTCATGCCTAAACCTTGTCATGTTCTTACTCCTCATTCTTCTTTGCACACATATTATTTTCAATACTGCAATTGAAATCAGGGAAAGCAGTTTTGAGCAGCAAAAGGCATTCCCACAAATTACTCATGGAAAATCCTTAGCACAATTCAGCAGTCTACCAATGCAATATTTTGCCAATATATGTATTGATATAATAACACACAATTCGACATTTATCAACAAATCGGATTCACTTTAATTATACAAGTACACAAATTCAGCACATTTTACAAATACACCCTTGTTCATAAGGTGAATGAGGCTAAAATTCGATAGATTGTTATATGTAACAGTCAATTGGTACATGATTTAAATTTTGCTTAAACCGCAACTGATTCAAAAAACGATTGCTGCGCTTGCAGCAATCCGTTTTCATTTGAATCAATATTAACTACTAACGCTCAGATCATCACCTGCGTCCGAACTTCTTCCTCTTCTTTGACGGGTGGTTTTCCTTGTTCAATTCTCTTGATACGCATCTTCAGAACTGAAACCAAAGATTCCTTCTGAGACCCGTTCAACCAGTGCCGTAAACATCTCGTAATCGCGCAAGTAGTTATTCCTTGCCTTGTCATCCATTACTTTAAAAAATCTTGCCATCAAACTCATGTATGCGTTATAGTCGCCATTCTGCGCAGCCTTGAGCAGGCATTCAAACCGCCTTGCAGATGGGGTCCACAGTTCTTCACTTTTCATCTCATACCAGCTTCTTTCTCAATTCTCTTGCAATTTTTCTTCGTGCCTTAGAAATCGTGTTGGGTCTAACCTTAAGCTTCCTCGCCACAACCTCTATAGGATAATCCAAATAAGTACGAATAATCATTAGCTCTCTGGGTGAGAGCCTTTCCAATTCCTGCTTCAATGATACCAGAAGCTCTACTCGAGCGAATTCATCTTCCGCACGAACATCAATGACATCAGCTACATCATCAATATTGATAACAATCGGCTGATTTGCATTACCAGCAAGTCGCCTTTTCCCCTTGTTCCTATATCCAAGGAGACGTTTCTCCGACCTGTATTTGATTTCCTCTTTGTCTAACAAATCAAGGATATGGCTGTTGAACGAATTACTAAGCCAGTTTTTTTCTATCGTCTGGTTTAGCTGATTATAATTGGCCCATAAACGAAGTGTGCGCCAAAGTTCATACATTTCTAATTCAGTCATTTTGACCTCCTATAGCGATTTGAGTTTTTTCGGTCAAATCACATCTAGGAGGTCCCCTGCTCCGAGCATAACTAAGCAGTTTCACCACAAAATCACCTATCCCCTCAGTTACAATGGATTGCGTTGCTTAGGTGATTTGGGAATCATAAATATAAGTTTCACAATTCCCGCATGTGGTTTATAAAGAAGGCCACCAGAGAAGCCAAAAAAAGACTTCTTAGGTGGCCATCATATTGACTGTATTTAATTTATTATCCGCATCCAGTTGAATGATTCGTATCATACTGCATTTGTCTGTATTGGTTATAATACAACCCTCAAGTAAATCATTTCAACGTGTTCTCACTCTTTTTCTGTCGAATTTTGTTGAAATTCCAAGAGAATTATATTCCAGTATTTATTTCAGGTTTCTATTCCCGCACTCATTTTATCGTAAGCGATCAATTATACTTGATGGATAATGGTCGTCCCTCCTTGGACAATATCGGATATAGACTTTTTGGGGCACTTTTGTTATAATATAGAAAATCAACGATTACCGTGCCTCGCGTATGGGCGGTAATCCAGAAAGGAATTTGTGTTTATGGCAAAAAACAATAAGCGTCGCGGCTTCACTTTGGTGGAGCTTATTGTCGTGCTGGTCATTCTGGCAATTCTTGCTGCTCTCTTGATTCCGGCATTAACCGGATACATCGATAAGGCTAAGAAGAATCAGGTCATCGCGGAAACGCGTATGTTGACTCAGGCTGCGCAGACGGAATTGTCTTCTTTGTATGCAACCGATGAATTTGCAGCACAAAATGCTTATTCTTCGTTTACCGTTGCTTCTAGAGACGGAAGCGCTTTGCCGTTAATGGTGTCAGACAAACAACTTCTCACCAATCTTGAAGAACGCTATGATGAAATTGTCAATCTGTCAGAAGTTCCAAGCCTAAAAAGTGGTGGCAAAGGATATTTCTTTATCATTGCTGACCATTCTGCAAAAATCCAGTTTACCGTCTATAATGATGGCAAGGGCTACTATGGTATCTACTGCGAAGAAGATGGTTCCTTGACCGCGTATCGTAACAACGAGGTTCCTTATTATGATGACATGCGCTCTTACGATGGTAAGATTGTGTGTACGAATATCTACGACACCGATGGTAGAAAATACTGGTCTAAAGCTATCATGTTTGGCATTCTCGGCATCGCTCAATAACCATCCATAGAGCGCCGTTCATTTTATGCTCGAATTTTGCCTTAACAAATGAAGATAGCAAAACACCCCCGTAGAGAGCCTACCTCTACTGGGGGTGTTTTGCTAAATAACTGATGACTTTGCTTCGGGACCAGATTTCCTTAAGCCCGCACACACAAGCTCCTCACTGCAGGATTTAATTATATCAGCAGTGAGGAGCTTTATTTTACTCTTCTTCAACTATTTCATACTCGGGGTCTTCAAAAGTGTCCTCACCATAATCATAGCCACCCGGATTTGACATGTGCAGTGTTTCCGCTCCCGTTCTTGCGCAAGAGCATAGATAGAGCGCTTACCCCTCAAACAGGCACTACCGCGATTGAAGCCGTAAAAACAAAAAAGCGCCAAATCCTTTCGGATTTGACGCTCCTGCTGACCTTGACAGCCATCTTTGGTCCGAGTGGCGAGAGTCGAACTCACGGCCTCTTGAACCCCATACAAGCAGGCTACAAAATTGTACAATACATGATAGAAGCGAGCAGAGTATAGACGATTTAAAATGAAATTCCTAAGCCGAATTACGGCGGTCATGCAAACACCCCTTTCACTTCATTCTCCGCAGGCGGCGCACAATGTCAGATGCACTGTACAGCACACGAGCCACCGACACGGTATCCTCGCCCACAATGTAAAACACCGAGTAGTTGTCCGCTAACATCTGCCGCAGTCCTTGGGTGCGCTCCGGCTCGCTTTCCACCAGCGCACAGCGTTCCGGCAGGATGTTCAGCGATTGGATGGCTTCTGCAATGCAGTTATACTGCCCCATAGCCGTGTCAGGCTCCAGCAGACGGTCGGCAATATAGCTGTAAATCTACTCCATATCACTGAGTGCTGCACGGGAAATTTTCACGTCATACTGCTTCATCTGTGTTGTTCCCTAAACTGTGCAAACGCGCTTGCGACATCCACAGTATCACCATTCTGAATTTCCTTGATGCCCACCTGCAAGGCTGCATGGAGTTGGTCATCGGTCATGGTGTCAGCGTTCAAAGCTGCAGGAGCCTTTGGAAGGGACAGCGAGAAGGGAATACCGCCAGTCATGGTGATCTGGCGCAGGTACATATCAATGGCCGTTGCCATTGGGATACCGAGCTGCTTCAGCACATCTTCGGCCTGCTGCTTGACAGTAGGGTTGACGCAAAGGTTAAGTGTCATCGTTTTTTCCATGGTTATCGCCTCAACTTTATTGTAACGCATTTCGCGTTACTTTGCAATTGTGTCCATTGGCTTCTGCAGGTTGCACAGAATTTGCAAAATTTTTGGCACTTGCCCAGACGGGCATCGTTCACCCCTTTATTTTAACACCTTATTCAGCAATTCCTGATAGCTATCTCGACGGCGTACAAATAGGATACACCGTAAACTGATTTGAAAGGCTCACAGCTTACTTGCCGCTGCCGTTCAGACGTGGGATGGTCTCAGTCTTCGTTTCATTGCAAACTGTGCAGGTGTAGGTCTTGACGCCTTCTTTTTCAGTCGTAGGCTCAGTAGTCACAACACCGTTATCCCAAGTGTGGTCTTTTTTGGGCGTGAAATCGAAAGTGCTACTCACATCACCGCAGACGATGCAGTAGATTTCGGTGCGACCCTCTTCCTTGCAGGTAGGCTCTATGACACGCTTAGCGGCATAGTGACCGGTGGAGTGTACAATGTTGTCCTTGTAAGAGAAGCTGTCATCCTGATTGCACTTATGCATCGTGTAGCCGTCTTCGGTACAAGTCGGCGGAACAACGGTAACGGTGAAGGTATACTTGGTGGGCAGGACCTTTTCGGTCTTGGTCGCATCACAGTTCTTGCAATGCAGAGTCTTTTCACCGTACTCTTCATAAGTAGGCGGAGTAGTGATGACGCCCTCATTCCAGATGTGACCTGTACCGCCGTAGTCGTAGGTCATGGTATGGGAAGCATCGCGCTTGCAGTGCATCAGCATGGTGCCCTTCTCGGTGCAGGTAGCCTTTTTCAGGCATTCGGTGTGCTCGGTGTCCCAATCATGGTAACCGATAGCGGGCACAGGCATCAACACTCTTTCGTTGCACCCCTCGTAGCTGCAGTACATCCAACGCTTGCCTTCAGTCTCGCAATAAGGTCCCTCGATGATTTCGCCAAGCGCGTGTAATCGTGGTATGCACCTTGGGGATGTCTTCGGTCTTTGTTGCTTGGCATACCTTGCAGGTGAAGGTCTTGATGCCGCTCTCAGTAGCGGTCGGCTCCTTCGTTACAACGCCTTCCTTCCACTGATGCTTGCCGGTGGCAGGAAGGTCACTCACATGCTGCTTATCGTTGCAGCGCTCACAGACATTGTCTACGCTGCCAGGAGTGCCACAGGTAGCGGGAGTAGTGACTTCCTTATACTGATGGCCCAACGCAGCAACAGGCGTATCCTGATAGGTCTTTGCGGGATTCTCATTGCAGGTATGCAGCGTGTAACCGTCCTCTGTGCAGGTAGGAGCGACCACAGTATCCGTGAAGGTATAGCCCAAAGCAGGAATTACTTCTTTATGCACATGGGTCTTGTCATTCTGGCAGGTGTAGGTGCGCTCGCCATCTTCTTCGTAAGTTGCTTCCTTGGTAACAACACCATCGTCCCAAACATGTCCCGTCGCAGGAACAACTTCCGTATAGGTATGGGTTGCATCGTTCAGGCAGGCGAAAGTCTTGACGCCGTCCTCAGTGCAGGTAGGAGCCTTGGTGACAGTGCCATCATCACTTGTGCCCCAGAGCCGCGATTTCTTCGGTCTTGGTCTCTGTGCAGCCGGTATTCTGGCACTTGAAGGTCTTTACACCGGGAGCCTCACAGGTAGCGGCCTTAGTGACAGTGCCGTCATCCCACTTATGACCCAGTGCTTGGATTTCCTCGGTCTTAGTCTCATTGCAGCCATTACGGATGCAGGTATAGGTCTTAACACCAGCGTTCGTGCAGGTCGCTGCCGTTGTGACTGTACCAGCGTCCCAAGCATGGCCCAGTGCATTCGTATAATCGCGTTTTTCGGTCAGAGCGGAATCCTGGTCGCAGATGTAGATGGTATAGCCCTTCTCTGTGCAGGTAGGCGCTACCGTATTGCCCTTATGCCAGTCTTTTCGACTACCGGGATATCTTCCGTGTATGTAGTACCGCAGGAAGTGCAGGTAAAGGTCTTCGTACCCTTCTCGTAGATGGTAGCGGCTTTGTGACCTTACCGGCATCGTAGGCGTGCGGCAGCTTTGCCTTGTAATCGCCCTTGTAGGTCAGGCCGGGGACTTCATTGCACTCATAGATGGTATAACCCTCAGCGGTGCAGGTCGGAGCAACAACGCTCTTGATATGATATGTCTTGTCGAGAGACGGGATTTCCTCAGTGCGCGTCTCATCGCATTCCTTGCACTTGAAGGTCTTGATACCGGTCTCGGTATAAGTAGCAGCCTTCGTGACTGTACCACCATCCCAGCTGTGTCCCTTTGCCGGAACAAAGCGGTCATTGTAGTTCATGCCGCCCCACTCATGGCAGATATGCTCATCGTAGCCTTGCGTGGTGCAGGTCGCCTCATGACGGCGAACCGTGAAGGTGTATTTTACCTGAGGCTTTACGGTAGGAGCCGGAGTAGCTGCCGGAGCAGGTGCCGGTGTTTTTGTCGCTGCCGGTTTGGTAGTCCCGCCGGAAGTCGAAGTGCCGGTACTCGGCTTCTCCGTCTTAGTCGGCTCGCTGGTGGTGTTGTCCTTCTTATCAGTGTTCTCAGCGGGCGTGGCGGTCGGTGCAGGCGTAGCGTCGGTGCAGGTGTGGCAGTTACCTCCGGGGTTTCCGGTTCCACAGCCTGACTTTGGCTCGTGGTCACATCCGAACTCGTTGTATCGTTGGTGTTTTTCTTTTTCTTGCAGCCGGTCAAAGAAACCGCAACCGTAGCAGCCAGTGCTACAGCAACGATTCTTTTCGCTGTACTAACTCTCCTTTTCATAATAGACCTCCTTCCCTTTAGGGGATAGTTTCTTAACTATATTATATCAAAGAAAGCATCGCGTTTACATTGATTTTTATAGATTTTACAACTCCTCTATCAAGTTCTACCGTTTGCATAAATGCAACATCCTGTAACTGTGCATAGTATCCAGTACATATGGCTAACTTCCAACCTTCGCCACAAACTGTTGATTTTCGCTATTTGCTAAAAACTTCCGTCATGTTGCATATTGACTCTTTCCAGAGAAAGGAGTACGCTATTCTGAATCGAAGGAAGGGATTATTATGGAAGTCAGTATATTGCTCATGCAGCAGATAGCTCAGCTGTTTATCATTCTTCTGATGGGCTATGTAGTCGTCAAGGCAGGGCTTCTGAAAGCCTCAGACAGCAAGGTTTTGTCCGTAGTTTTCGTGTATCTGGTCATGCCGTGTGTTGTTCTCAACGCATTTCAAATCGATGATACGCCGCAGATTCGCACAGGACTCTTGTACTCGATGGGCATAGCGGTCGGAATGCATGTCGTGTTTCTGGTCCTCAATGCCATCTTTAAGAAACCACTCAGATTGGATGTCGTGGAGCAGGTCAACATCATCTACAGCAATGCAGCTGCGCTCGTCATCCCCCTGGTTCAGGCTTTGCTCGGCGAGGAATATGTCGTGTATTCCTGCGCTTTCGTCATTGTTCAGCTGATTCTTCTCTGGACGCACGCAAGTGCCTGCCTGCAAGAAGGCGCAAAACTCGAATGGAAGAAGATTCTGACCAATGTCAACCTGATTGCGATTGTCGCCGGTGCGCTCTTGTACCTTCTGCACATCTCGCTACCTACACCTATCGTGAGTACACTCAGCAGCGTAGGTGCTATGATAGGGCCTATGGGTATGCTGCTGGCCGGTATGGCGATTGCGGAAGTGCCGCTAAAGAAAGTCTTCTGTACACCGCGCAACTATCTTCCCGTTGCACTCCGTCTGATTGTAGTTCCTATCATTGTTCTGCTGCTACTTCGCGTGTTCCACGCATCTGACTGGATTGCAGATGGTAATGCAATTTTAATGACAGTCTATCTATCGGCTATTACGCCGTCTTGTGCGACAGTCACCTCAATGTCGCAACTCTACAATCGTGATGCGGCGCACTCAAGTGCATTGTATGTTCTGAGTACGCTGCTTTCCATCATGACGATGCCTCTGATGATTGGACTGTTCGATATGCTGGTGTGATATACCTTTTATAAGTACAGATTAAGAAAGAGAAAAGCGCCCACCTTTCACGGTGAGCGCTTTTTCATTTTGTGGAGTATTACTGGATACCCAGAGTGACTTTCAAATTGTCATTGAAAGAATCTGCGATGACGTGAACATTTCTATATGCCTCGCGAATGATTTGTATTTGCCTACTTTCGTCGCAATCATCAGCACATTGCGAAATCCCTTTCAGCAGAAAAAAATCTCTTAACTGTTATATTCTCCATATTAATTACTCCAGATTCAACTTTTTGAATCCATCGAAAATCAAGTCCAGATGTTTCTGCAAGTCTTTTCTGTGTCACTCCAATTTCTTGTCGTAACTCCTTCACCTGCATTTTTTATCACTTCCTCGATTTCATCATACGCCAATATTAGCGTATAGTCAACCAGTATGTTTAAAGTGCTTTAGCTATCGTAGTTTTCCTGGCTTACTCTATTATATCTCTAGCCCAGTTATGTTTAATAATAAACGCACCACGAAAACGTCGCCCTCTAATACTCATCTCAAAATAAAACTACTAATTTTCTTCCTTCAAATTCCACATATAATATTTGCTTCATACTCATGTTTCGTCTTGGAAATTGCTGATAGTTATCAAGAATTATTGGTAATTTCCAATAGCTCCATTATCCCACAGGAGGCGTCTCTTTCGCAGGACGTCGATTGTTGAGCACTTATCTTACAACATACCGGGTACACATCTAGCAACCAACCCCACTATCAGATTTTCACTCTGGTAGCGGGACTGGTTTTACTTAAAAGACAATCGCTTGCTTGACATTTTCTACAGTCATTCACTCCTTGCTGTTAGCTGTCACAGCGGACACTTTCTAACTACAAGGGCCTCTTTGCTTACTTCGGTAAGCAAAGAGGCCGTACATTCTGAGCTTATTGTCAAGTATTTATAAGAAAAAAATCCCTCTATACCAATTTCTGCGTTGGTGTAGAGGGATTGCCTATTTAACTAAGTGACATTGCCTTTATCGGAATAGCTCTTTCCTTTACAACAACCTCCACCTTACAGTTTGGGAGAAACGCTTAGTGCTTCAGTTCCAGCAACGCATCCCCCTGCTTTACGGTGCCACTGGCTTTAGCCTCGACAACGGCATAGTCATCGGTATTGCAGACAATGACCGGCGTGGTCACGGGATAGCCTTCGGCCTTAATGGCTTCCAGCTCAAAGCGGATCAACGGCTGGCCTTTCTTCACCTTGTCGCCCTCGTTGACGAGGTAGGTAAAGTGCTTGCCGCCCAGCTTGACCGTATCGATGCCGATGTGCATCAGCAGTTCGGCACCGTCAGCCGTGGTCATGCCCACGGCATGGTGGGTCTCAAAGGTGGAGGAGATCTCACCGTCAGCAGGTGCCACCAGTTCACCATCGGAGGGCTCAATGGCAATGCCATCCCCCAGTACACCGCTGGCAAAGGCTTCATCCTTCACATCGGCCAGCGGCACTACCGTACCGTTCAGGCAGGCAGACAGCACGGTATCCTTTGCTGCGGGTGCGGTTGCCGGCGAGGGAGCGCCAACCGGGTTTTTGGGTGCACTTTCCAGATAATCTTCCAGCTTTGCCTTGATGACGGCCACCTTGGGACCGTACACCACCTGTACGCCGTTGCCCTTGCAGATCACGCCGGAGGCGCCGGAGGCTTTGAGCACATCCTGTTTGACCAATGCCGCATCATTGACCGTGCAGCGCAGACGGGTTGCACAGCAATCCACATCGGCCAGATTAGCGGCACCTCCCAGACCTTCCACGATCATTGTACTGACCGGGTCATTCCCGGCAGGCACACTGCCGGAAGCAGCATTGCGGGCGTTCACGTCCGCACGGGTGTACAACTTGACTTCCTCGGCATCATCGCGGCCCGGGGTCTTGTAGTCAAACTTGGAGATCATAAAGCGGAAAATGATGTAGTACAGCACAAAGTACACCGCACCGACCACGACCACCCACACCCAGTGGGTCTTGGCGTTGCCCTGCATCACACCGAACAGCACCAGTCGATGAGACCGCCGGAGAAGGTCATGCCCACGCCCACATTCAGGATGTGCATCAGCATGAAGGACAGACCGGCCAGTACGCAGTGCACCGCGTACATGGGTAGTGCCACAAAGATAAAGGTAAATTCCAGCGGCTCGGTGATGCCGGTGAGGAACGCCGTCAACGCAGCAGACAGCAGCAAGCCACCTGCCGCCTTTTTCTTTCAGGTTGGCGCACTGTACATAGCCAGCGCCGCGCCGGGCAGGCCGAACATCATAAAGGGGAACTTACCGGCCATGAAGCGGGTAGCGCTGACCGAGAACACAGTGGTGGACTTGGAAGCCAACTCGGCAAAGAAGATGTTCTGTGCGCCGGTCACGGTCACGCCGTCGATGATGCGGTGCCACCCACAGCGGTCTGCCAGAACGGCATATAGAACACATGATGCAGTCCAAAGGGAATCAGTGCACGCTCCAGCAGGCCGTAAATAAAGGTACCTGCATAGCCGGAAGCCAGCACCAGTGCACCCAGCGCGGCAATACCGTTCTGCACCACCGGCCAGATATAGAACATGGCAATGCCAACCACCAGATACACAATAGAACTGACGATGGGCACGAAGCGTGTGCCGCCAAAGAAGGCCAACACTTGCGGCAGCTCGATCTTATAGAATTTGTTGTGCAGCGCAGCCACGCCCAGACCGACCACGATGCCGCCGAACACACCCATTTGCAGCGTTGTGATGCCCAGCATGGTGGTGGTGGAGTTGGCAGGCATAGCTTCTACGCCGCCCGCCGCATTGATCATGGCCTGAATGGCTGTATTCATAATGATATAGGCCACTGCACCGGACAGTGCCGCGACCTCTTTTTCCTTGCGAGCCATGCCGATGGCTACACCCATGGCAAACAGCAGCGCCAGATTGTTGAACACCGCATTGCCGGTCTGGCTCATCACGTCAAGAATGGTATAAATAAGGGTGCCCGGATGGATGACGCTGTTCAGGCCATAAGCCGCCAGCATCGTTTCGTTGGTGAACGAGCTGCCGATGCCCAGCAGCAGGCCCGCCACAGGCAGCAGTGCAATGGGCAGCATAAAGCTGCGTCCCACGCGTTGCAGTACGCCAAAGATCTTGTCTTTCATCTTCAATTCTCCTTTTTCTTAAGTTCGTAACCAGCATATATCTACACAGGAAATACCTGTGGAGAATCAAAGGCGAAACAAAAAGCTTACTTCCCCATCCAAATCCGTTTCAGATGGATAGTAAGGAACACCAGTTCCTCGTCCGAAAGCTCCTTATGCCAGGTATTGCGCACATACTCCGCAATGCAGCAGGCGCATTTGTAGTGTTCACTGCAATTGCGGGCAATCAGAGCGCGGAACACTTCGTCATGGGTATCGTTTTCCTGCTCCTGTTTTCCTTGAAATACGCGCTGTGCAAAAAAGCGCAAATGCACTGTAAAGCGGCTGAAATCCAGTGCATCCCGGTCAAAATGGAAGTTGTAAAAGCATTCCACTACCTGCACGCAGCCATCCACAAAGCGGGTGACATCGTTCACCACGCTCATGGTGGTGTTGAGCTCTGCATTGACGATGTGCAGCGCAATGAAGCCGCCCTCGTCGTCCGAAAGGTCTGCATGGAAGCGCTGGCGGATGGTGGCAAGGCACTCCATGCCAAGGTGATACTCTTCCGGGTAGAATTCCCGAATGGAAGTCATCAGCGGGTTAGAAAAGCGAATTCCCTGTTCGCTGCGCTGAATGGCAAAGCTGATGTGGTCGGCCAGCGTGATGAGCAGGCTTTCGTTCAGTGGGTATTTCAGCCGCTGCCGGATGGTTTCTACCAACTCATCGGTGAGCAGCAGATGCTCATACGGAATCCGTTCCAGAAGTTCCACCAACTTTTGCTGCACGGCAGGGCTGGTCATGCGGTAGCTGCACTCCACGGTTTCAGCCTCGATTTTATAGCCCGGCTTAACACCAAAGCCCAGACCACGCCCGGTGACGATCAACTCACAGCCCGTGGAATCCACCACGCGCAAAATATTGTTGTTGATTGGCTTTTTGACGGTATATTGCATTGTTTCTCCTCCTCGGGGTTGAAAAAGGCAATAAAAAAGACCACCCTTGACACAGCAAACATACCGAAGGCTGAAACACGCTTTCGGCTTGTGCTATGCAGAGTTGGTCTAGCCCGCCAAACGGTAACAATCCAACGACGCTGCTCACGTACATTTTTCTTTTTTGTAAGGCACAAACAAATCAGGCACTTGAATAGCGACTTATTCTGTGCATGATTACAATACCATATTCTTTGTGGAGTGTCAAGACAAGAACGGCTCTCTTTTTCACTTTGTTAGCTTTGCACAAATTCAGTCGATAATTTACAGCAGATTGACAAGTAAAAAGATTTCTTTTATTCCTCATCCGGATACAAGTTCCGTGCATCCTTAACTGTAAGCAGAGGATTTTATTTGACGTGCATGATACGAAACCAATCGCAACAAATCGTCCCTTTACAGTCGGGCAAAACTGGATTATGCTCAACACGCCCAGAGGAGCACAATCCAGTGCGATTCTCTACAGCATTGCAGAAACGGCAAGGCCAACAATTTGAAGCCGTATGAGTATTTCCGTTTAGCGAAGCAAATCAACCGCATATTTCATTTAAAGCAAAATCATCCAATCCGTTCAATAATAAACATTTTATGGAACCACTGCCCCATTTGCTCACCACAATTTTTTTATTTTTCCCGTCCCATTCCCACACTTCGACGCTATCCATTGTAATTGAGAGGAGATATACTTCCTCTCACCACAACTGAATAGCGTCCTCTGCCGTACCGCTTTTGGGGAAGCAGCGCGATGATCCGGAGTATCCGGGGAGCGTCGACCAAGAGGCGTGATAACATGCTGCAAGGCCGGCC
>ENA-OQCN01000449-OQCN01000449.1-human-gut-metagenome-genome-assembly--contig:-NODE-449-length-22174-cov-1.819930_pt1 | contig 22174 bp, 33 predicted proteins | sample MGYA00242497_ERZ504576 | MGnify/ENA primary metagenome ERZ504576 (study PRJEB26092, sample SAMD00036296) | human gut metagenome | host: Homo sapiens | study: EMG produced TPA metagenomics assembly of... | reverse complement strand
GCATGGATATCAGTTTTTAAGATTTTGATGAACATCAGCTGGAATACGATACTTCTTGCCAATTGGGGGAAGTGATGATGGTTACATGGTAGGCAAGATCGCGGCTTTCAGATTCAGAATCTTCTTATCGCATAATAAAGAAAGATTGATAAGGACAATTTTGTTAAAAACCTGTTGCTGGATAATCTGCTGCTGGTAGATATTTACAACCGTGCTAAGAAATTACATATTGACACAGAAGTAAGACGTGTTATCTTTATTATTGAAACAAAGCATGAAAAAGATACGAATGCGCTCGACAACGTGAGAACACTTCTTGGTAACCGTACCAGGGATTTTGTGACAGCTGTTGATGAGAAGAATATTATCGTGGTAAAGGAACTGGAACCGAATGATGGCCATGCGGAACTGGAGAAGATTGCGGAGAATATGTATACGCTCCTGAAAGAAGATGGAGAAGAAGATATTCTGATAGCATACGGAACAGTTGTCGGTGATATCAAAGAAGTTTCAAAATCATATAAAGAAGCCAAATTAGCTCTTGATGTCGGTAAGATATTCTTCAGTGAACGCAGCGTTATTGCATACAGTGCTTTGGGAATTGGACGTCTGATCTATCAGCTGCCGATTCCACTTTGTAAGATGTTCATACGTGAGATTTTTGAGGGAAAATCGCCGGATGATTTTGATGAGGAGACATTGATAACGATCAATAAATTCTTTGAGAATAATCTGAACGTATCAGAAACATCCAGACAATTATATATACACCGTAATACACTGGTATACAGACTGGATAAACTGCAGAAGAGTACCGGTCTGGATCTGCGTGTGTTTGAAGACGCCATTACATTTAAAATCGCACTTATGGTAGTGAAGTATATGAAGTATATGGAGTCGCTGGAGTATTAATAATCAGGAGGAACTTATGATTGAACTAAGAGAAGTAACGAAAGAGTACTCAAAAGGGGTTGCAGCCCTGAATGGAATCAATCTGAAGATTGAACAGGGTGAATTTGTGTTTATCGTGGGAGACAGCGGATCTGGTAAGTCTACGTTGATTAAACTTATCATGAAAGAGCTGGAGCCTACATCTGGAACAATTATCGTAAATGGTAATAACTTAAGCCGTATGAAACATCGGAGAGTGCCGATGTACAGAAGAAATATCGGTGTTGTATTCCAGGATTTCCGTCTGTTAAAGGATCGCAATATCTATGAAAATATTGCGTTTGCACAGAGAGTAACAGAGACATCTACAAGAATTATCAAGAAAAAAGTACCGGCGGCATTGTCACTGGTAGGGCTTGCCCAAAAATACAAGGCATTTCCAAAGGAATTATCCGGTGGTGAGCAACAGAGAGTTGCAATCGCAAGAGCAATCGTGAATGAACCTGCAATTCTGCTTGCAGATGAGCCTACCGGTAACCTGGATCCGACAAATTCATGGGAGATTATGAAGCTGTTGGAAGAGGCAAATGACAGAGGAACTACGGTTCTGGTCGTTACGCATAACCAGGAAATCGTGAACGAAATGCAGAAGCGGGTTGTTACAATGAAAAAAAGGTGTCATTGTAAGCGACGAGAAAAAAGGTGGGTACAAGCATGAGAATTAGTACAATAGGATATTCGATGAAACAAGGAGTTAAGAACATCCGCAGAAATAAGATGTTTTCCATTGCTTCGATTGCAACGATGGCGGCATGCATCTTCCTGTTTGGACTGTTCTATTCCATTGTAGTGAACTTAATTATATCGTGGAAAAAGCAGAAGAAGGTGTGGCGATCACCGTATTTTTCAACGAAGATACAACGCAGGAACAGAAAGACTCGATTGGTGCCCAGCTTAAGAAAGAGGACGGCGTACTGAAAGTGAATTATGTAAGTGCAGACGCGGCATGGAACAAGTTCAAAGATCAGTATTTTGGAGAGTCCAGTGATCTGGCGGAAGGATTTAAGAGTGATAACCCGCTTGCAAATTCTGACAACTATGAAGTATATCTCTCGGACGTATCAAAGCAGAAGGGTGTTGTATCTTTTGCAAAATCACTGGAGGGAGTACGTAAAGTTAATAAATCGGATGTGGTAGCAAAGACGCTGACAAGTGTGAATAAGCTGGTGGGATATGTGTCTGTAGCAATTATTGCAATTCTGCTCGCAGTATCTGTATTCCTGATCAGTAATACAGTTACTATGGTATTACAGTAAGACGTGAAGAGATTGCGATCATGAAGTATATCGGTGCAAAAGACGGATTCGTCCGTGCTCCGTTTGTAATCGAAGGTCTGATCATCGGAGCTGTAGGAGCGGTCATTCCGCTGGTACTTTTGTACTTTATGTATGATAAAGCAATTACATATATTATGACAAAATTCAGCCTGCTGAATAACATTGTAGACTTCCTTCCAGTAGCAAATGTTTACAGAACATTGCTTCCAATCGGAATCGCATTAGGTGTGGGAATTGGTTTTGTTGGAAGTTTCTTTACAATCCGCAAGCATTTGAAAGTATAATGCTTCTGATCCGGAAAGGAACGACATATGATAAATAGAAAGAAGAGGATAAGTCTTCTGCTGACAATGGCACTTACATGTGGAATGTTCATGCCGGCGTATGCAACTGAGATAGATGATACAAAGAAAAAAGCAGAAGAGCTGGAGAATAAGAAAAAAACTGCCGAGAGTGAGAAGACATCTCTTGCCAATCAACTGAGTAATCTGGTAAATGAGATGGAAAAGACAAAGAAAAAAATCTCGGATAAGGAAAGTGAAATCTCGAATAAAGAAGACGAGCTGATTCTTGCAAAAGCAAAAGAAAATGACCAGTATGAAAGCATGAAAAAGAGAATCCGTTTTATGTATGAGAACGGAAATACCGGATTTATTGAAATCTTATGCTCTTCTAAATCAATCGGAGAATTTCTGAATAATGCAGAATATATCAGTACGATATCTGGTTATGACAGAAATATGCTGGTGGAGTTTCAGAAGGTTGTAACGGATGTGGAGAATCAGGAAGCAGAGCTTCAGAAAGAATACAAACAATTGCAGACGATGCAGGATGATCTGATCGCAAAACAGGATAATGTCAATCAGCTGCTGACGAGCAAACAAAGCGAGATACAGAAGCTGGACAGTGAACTTGGCGATACAAAGAATAAGCTGGCTCAGTTAGAAGCAGCGGCAGCGGCAGCTGAGAAAAAACAAAAAGAGGCAGCCGAAGCAGCGGCAGCAGCGAAAAAAGTGCAGGCAGCAGCGGCATCTAAGAATACAGGTTCATCTTCAAGTTCTGCCGGTTCGCCGGTTGTATCAGGGAATGGAACATTTACCCATCCTTGTCCGGCCGGGTATATCTCAAGTACATTTGGCTATAGAACACAGCCGATTGCAGGAGCAAGTACGAATCATAAAGGAATTGATTTTGCCGCTGCAACAGGAACACCAATCTATGCAGCGACAGCGGGAACTGTAATTTCAGCAGGATATGCAGGGAATGCAGGAAATCTGCTGGTAATCAATCATGGTAACGGTCTGCTGACATATTATATGCATTGCAGTAAGATTTATGTAAGTGCAGGGCAGAAAGTCAGCAAAGGACAGAATGTTGCGGCAGTGGGAACAACCGGTAATTCAACCGGACCGCATCTTCATTTTCAGGTAATGTTGAATGGAACACCGGTCAATCCGGCAAACTATCTGTAATAAAAGACAGATCATAGTAAGAGGCAGATAAATGAAAAACAGAAAAAGTTTTTTGAAAGGGGCGCTTTGTGGCGCCCTTGCTATGTTATTGGCAGCGGGACTTGTGTCCTGCGGATTAAAAGTAAATAGTGGAAGCAGTGATATCACATCAAAAACAGAGGATAAGATATCGGAATTACAGAACCTGGTCAAGAAGCATTATATGGGGGACGTAAAAGAGAAGAATCTGGAAGATGGAATCTATAAAGGCTATATCAATGGTCTGAATGATCCATACTCGGTATATTACAACAAGAAAGAGACAAAAGAATTATATGAATCGACCGGTGGGGAATATTCCGGAATCGGTGCTGTGATGTCTCAGAACACGGAGACAGGAGTGATTACTCTGGTTCAGATATATAAGGATTCTCCGGCTGAAAAAGCTGGACTTAAGGACAATGATATCCTATATAAGGTAGAAAGGAAAAGAAAGTAACAGGAAAAGAACCTTTCGAAAGTTGTAAGTAAAATAAAAAGGCGAAAAAGGAACAATAGTAGAACTTACCGTATTAAGAGGAGAAAATGCGAAGAAGGTAACTGTGACTGCTACAAGAGACACTGTGCAGGCACAGACGATAGAGTATAAGCTGATGGATGACAAGATCGGTTATATCAGAGTGTCTGAATTCGATACGGTAACCTATGATCAGTACGAAGAAGCACTGGATGATCTTGAGAAGCAGGGAATGACAGGATTAGTGGTGGATCTGCGTAATAATCCGGGAGGTTCACTCAGTACGGTATGTGATATGCTGGATCTGATGCTGCCAAAGGGACTGATCGTCTATACAGAAGACAAAGATGGCAAAAAGACAGAGATGAAATCTGATGAAGAGCATCAGTTTACCAAGCCGCTGGCAGTTCTGGTAAATGGTAACAGTGCCAGCGCATCAGAAATCTACTCCGGTGCAATCCAGGATTATGGAATCGGTAAGATTGTAGGAACCCAGACATATGGAAAGGGTGTTGTACAGCAGATTTTTGATCTGGATGACGGAACAGCTGTAAAACTTACGATTGCAGAGTATTTTACTCCAAAGGGAAGAAGCATTAATGGAAAAGGAATTACACCGGATGTAAAAATCAAGTACCAGAGCGATGAAGAAAATCCGGATGCAGATAACCAGCTTGAAAAAGCAGTAGAGACAGTAAAGGCACAGATGAAGTAATGGTGTGCCGGCAATGACATGGCAGAAGAAGAGTTTGGAAGGGAATGCAGTTAGGCATTCCCTTTAGTATGCCTTATGGTAAAATATAAATAATGTAAAATTAAGATGATACATGTAAAATAGGAGGAAAAGACATTGATTAATCAGTTAGTAGCCAACATAAAGAAGACAGGAGCACCGATCGTAGTAGGTTTGGATCCAATGTTAAACTACATTCCAGAACAGGTTCAGCAGAAAGCGTTTGCAGAGTATGGTGAGACACTGGAAGGTGCCGCTGAAGCAATCTGGCAGTTCAATAAAGAAATCGTAGATAAAACGTATGATCTGATCCCTGCAGTAAAACCACAGATCGCGATGTATGAACAATTCGGTCTTCCGGGACTTGCGGCATTTAAGAAGACGGTAGATTACTGTAAGGAAAAAGGACTGGTTGTCATCGGAGATATAAAAAGAGGAGATATTGGTTCTACATCTGCAGCTTATGCGGTTGGTCATAATTGGAAAAGTGAAAGTAGGAAGCAAGACATATGCACATGACGAAGACTTTGTAACAGTCAATCCATACCTTGGTTCAGACGGAGTCAATCCATTCCTGGATGTATGCAAAGAAGAAAAGAAGGGAATCTTTGTCCTTGTTAAGACTTCCAATCCATCCAGCGGAGAATTCCAGGATCAGAAGATCGATGGGCGTCCGCTGTATGAACTGGTCGGAGAGAAAGTGGCTGCATGGGGATCAGAAGTCATGGGTGATGAGTACAGTTATGTAGGAGCAGTAGTTGGAGCAACTTATCCGGAGATGGGAAAAGTACTTAGAAAAGTAATGCCGAAGGCATATATCCTGGTTCCTGGCTACGGTGCACAGGGGGGGAAAGGAAAAGATCTGGTACACTTCTTTAATGAGGATGGACTTGGAGCAATCGTGAACTCTTCAAGAGGAATCATTGCGGCATACAAGCAGGAGCAGTATGCAAAGTTTGGAGCTGAGAACTTTGGTGATGCATCCAGAGCAGCAGTTGAAACTATGATAGCAGACATCAAGGGAGCACTTGAGAACAGATAAGTCTGATCTGACAAAAAAGACAGATAAAAAACGTATGACAGAGTAATCTTAACAGGAGATAAAGGAAGATGGAGAAAAAGAAAGAACAGGCGAAAGTTCTGTCACAGGAGATGCTGGCAGACGGGATCTACAGTCTGTGGATTGAGACAGAAGCAGCACGGACTGCCAGACCGGGACAGTTTGTATCTGTATACACGGCAGATGCAAGCAAATTACTTCCGCGTCCGATCAGTATCTGTGAAATTGATAAAGAGGGAAAAAAATTAAGACTGGTATACCGTGTAACCGGAGAAAAGACCGGAACAAAACAGTTCTCGGAATTAAAGGCAGGAGATACTGTGCCGGTGATCGGACCTCTGGGAAATGGATTTCCATATGAGAAAGCAGAAGGAAAGAAGTATTCCTGATGGGTGGAGGAATCGGTGTTCCGCCAATCCTGGAACTTGCCAAACAGATGCAGTGCGAAGAAAAGCAGATTGTTGTCGGCTACAGAGATGCACATACATTCCTGAAAGACGAATTTGAACAGAACGGGACCTTATATATTTCCACAGAAGACGGAAGTGTAGGAACAAAAGGGAATGTCATGGATGCTATCCGTGAGCAGAATCTGGATGCAGATATGATATTTGCATGCGGACCGACACCAATGCTGCGGGCGATCAAGACTTATGCAGAAGAGAAGGGGATCGAATGCTATATTTCTCTGGAAGAGAGAATGGCATGCGGAATCGGAGCCTGTCTGGCATGTGTCTGCAAGACAAAGGAAAAAGATGCACACAGCAACGTGAATAACAAGAGAATCTGTAAAGACGGACCAGTATTCTTATCTACGGAGGTGGATTTATAATGGATATGAAAGTAAATATTGCCGGCGTAGAGTGGAAGAATCCGGTTACAGTGGCTTCCGGTACATTTGGTTCGGGAGAAGAATTCGGTGAGTTTGTCGATCTTAACCGTCTCGGAGCGGTGACGACCAAGGGAGTCGCAAATGTCCCGTGGCCGGGTAATCCGACACCACGTGTAGCTGAAGTTTACGGCGGGATGATGAATGCGATCGGACTTCAGAATCCGGGAATCGATCTGTTCTGCAAAAGAGATATTCCGTTTCTGAAGAAATATGATACAAAGATTATTGTGAATGTCTGCGGCATGCGCCGGAGGAATATCTTGCGGTTGTTGAGCGGCTGGCGGATGAGCCGATCGATATGATGGAGATTCAATATTTCGTGCCCGAATGTAAATGCGGGATTCCTTGCGTTTGGACAGGACGCAAAGCATGTAGAAGAACTGACGGCTCAGATCAAAAAGATCGCAAAACAGCCGATCATCATGAAACTGACACCAAATGTTACGGATATTACAGAGATCGCAAAGGCAGCAGAAGCCGGTGGTGCGGATGCCCTGTCGCTGATCAATACATTGACGGGATGAAGATCGATATCAACCGCAGAACATTTGCGGTAGCTAATAAGACCGGCGGCGTATCGGGACCGGTTGTACATCCAATCGCAGTCCGTATGGTATACCAGACGGCGCAGGCGGTCAATATTCCGATTATCGGAATGGGAGGAATTGCTACACCGGAAGATGCAATCGAGATGATCCTTGCAGGAGCATCCGCAGTATCTGTGGGAACCGCGAATTTCTATAATCCAAATGCAACAATAGAGATCATTGACGGAATCGAAGCATATATGAAGAAAAATGGATTTGAATCCGTGAAAGATATGGTTGGTATTGTAAAATAATGATAAAGAGACACTGCTATCGGCAATGTCTCTTTTTTCTTGGAAATATGTAAGGAAAATATAAGAAAAACCGTGAATGGTAAAAATACGGGTGCCTGTATGGCAAATGCTATAATAAAAACATGACTGGTAGTCAGTTTTTTGAGTAGATTTTCAGAAATGTTTTTGTTATACTGATATGTATATGACGATACCAAAGGAGGATGTGTGGATGAAGAAATCATTTCAGATTTTCAAAAGAGATCTCGGCCGGTTATTCCGTAACCGTGCGGCGGTACTGATCCTGGTTGGAATCAGTGTACTGCCGTCTCTTTATGCATGGTTTAATATCGCTGCCAATATGGACCGTACGGGAATACCAAAGGAATTCAGGTAGCGATTGCCAATGAGGATAAAGGTGCCGACAGTGAGCAGATGTCACTGGACGCAGGACAAAAATATTGTAGACAATCTGAAGAAAAAATGACCAGCTTGGCTGGAAGTTTGTAGATGCAAAAGAAGCAAAAAAGGGAGTAAGATCCGGAAAATATTATGCGGCGATCGTGATACCGGATAATTTCAGCGAATCGCTTCTGAGCATTTTATCGGGAGATATCAAACAGCCGGAGCTGGATTATTATATTAATGAAAAGAAAAATGCGATCGCCCCGAAGATCACAGATACAGGTGCAGGCACGATCCAGCAGGAGATCAATGACACCTTTTCTTCGGTGGCGGCAGAATCCATTTCAAAGCTGCTGAGTGAAAAAGCCGGAGATATCGCAGGAAGAGTGACGGAGGGAAATTCGAGTCTGATCCGGGCGGTTGCCGAGACAAGGAAGAATCTGGAAGAATATAACAAAGTGCTGGAAAATTTTCAGAAAACGGTGGATAAGTCAGATGAAGTGATCCAGAATGCGGTGAAAACACTGGATCAGGTCAATGCATCGGCAAAATCGGGAGTGCAGACACTTTCAGATAGCGGAACGGTACTTTCAGACACAAGAACAGCAGTAGGAATATTTTCGACACAGTTCTCGGATAGTATGTCGAACGGCGAGACGCTTCTGAATAATACCTATGTGTCGTGCATCGGCAAAACTGGGCATGATTCGAGACGAAGGCAGGACAGGCTCTGACAGCAGTAGACGGAAGCCTGACAACAGCATCCACTCTCCTTACCAGGAATCAGGAATTACTGAGTCAGTTAAAAGCGCTGAATGAACAGATTCAGGGAAATACAGAATTATCACAGCAGTTTTCGGCATTGATCGCACAAAAGATTTCCGAACTGGAGAGCCAGAATGCGTCCCTTCAGGGCTGGTGGCTTCATTGAAGAATGGCAATAAAGGAATTCAGAATGCAGTGACAACAGCGCAGAGTACACGGACATCTCTGGAAAAGCTTGCAAAAGACAGCAAGGAAGTCTGCAGGATTACCGCAGTAATTTTGCACAGACATTAATGCCGCAATTGAACCAGTCACTGGACAGTCTGGCTTCATTAAGCGGAAGCCTGGCCTCAACACTGGATGGTGTAGAACCAACGGTTGAACAGATGAAGAGTATCCTGAATCAGCTCAACAGCAGCTTGAAAGACAGTGCCTCGGCACTGGGACGGACAAAAGAAGTGCTGAAGCGGGTAGATGAATCACTGGCTTCGGTTCAGGACGATCTGGGAGCACTGCAAAGTTCACAGATGTATCAGAAACTGACCTCTCTGGAGGGGATTGATGCGGATTCCATTGCCGGTTTTATGTCTTCGCCGGTAAGTATTCAGTCGAAAGTATTGTATGATGTGGAAATTATGGATCGGGTATGACACCGTTTTATACCAATCTGGCATTGTGGGTAGGCGGACTGATCCTGGTATCCATTCTGAAACAGGAAGTGGATAGAGACGGGAAGATTCACAGATTTACGGCATCACAGGCTTATTTTGGCAGATGGATGTTATTCATGGCGGTAGGCCTGGTACAGGGTCTGATCGTGTGTCTGGGCGATATTGTACTTCTGAAAGTACAATGCGTTCATCCGGTCGCATTCGTATGTGTAGGCATCTTCTGTTCCTTTATCTATGTAAATCTGATCTATGCGCTGGCGCTTACGTTCAAGCATATTGGAAAAGCACTGGGAGTTGTACTGGTTATTTTACAGATCCCAGGATCGGCAGGAACATATCCGATCGAGATGACACCTGCATTTTTCCAGAAACTTCATCCGTTGCTTCCTTTCACATATGGAATCAGTGCAATGCGTGAATGCATTGCCGGTATGTATGGAGCGAATATCTGGAAATATCTAGGAATACTGGCAATCTTCTTCCCGATATCGATTTTCATCGGTCTGGTACTTCGTCCGCTGCTTATGAATCTGAATCATTTGTTCGATAAGCGGCTGTCAGAGACAGAACTGATGCTGGGAGAGACGGAAACAGCAGAGCGGAAACGGCCGGAACTGACCATGATGATGAAGACGTTAATGGAAGATGATGAGTGGAAACAGGAATTTCTGGAAAGATCAGAAAAATTCGAGAAGCGTTATCCGAAGATGATCCGCTTTGGATTCCTTGGAATGATCATTATCCCGCTCATTTTCCTGATACTGATGTTCAGCCTGGAATCCAAACTGGTATTTCTGGTGTTATGGATCATATCGCTGACTCGCGCTTGCACTGTATCTGATCTGTGTAGAATATATACACGATAAGATGTTAAAACAGCTTGCTGCCACAGGAATGACAACAGAAGATCTGATACGGGGAATAAAGGAGGAAAAAGGCGTATGAAAAATATATGGGAAATTTTCCGGAGGGATATAAAACGGATTAAAAATAATGTGATCGCTATGATCGTCATTATGGGGATCACCGTTGTTCCCTGCCTTTATGCCTGGTTTAATATTGCAGCAAGCTGGGATCCATATAAAAATACAGGAAACTTAAAAGTTGCGGTGGCAAGCGTGGATAAGGGGTATGAAGGCAGCCTGATTCCGCTCGAACTGAATATGGGAGATCAGGTACTGACATCGCTTCGCAGTAATTCGCAGCTTGACTGGGTATTTACCAGCAAGAAAAAAGCAGTATCCGAAGTAAAATCCGGAAAATACTATGCGGCGATCGTGATACCGGAAAACTTCAGTACAGATATGATGAGTCTGTTCTCTGAAAATATCAGTAAACCAAGTATCACATACTATTCGAATGCAAAAGAAAATGCGATCGCACCGAAGGTTACAGATAAAGGAGCAAGCGCGATCCAGAGACAGGTCAATGAAGTATTTATTGAAACGATCAGTGATACGGTTATTGCTTCTTTCAAAGCAGTTACCAATGTGGCAGATCAGAATGGAGTAGAATCCATTGCAGGGAATCTGGCAAATAATCTGGACCAGATCGGTTCGGACCTGAATGTGGCATCTGCGACATTAAGTTCCTTTGCGGGAATGACGACATCTGCACAGCAGCTTCTGGATACGACAGGCACATTTCTGAAAGAGACACAGAACCGTTCGGATAAGACAACAGATGCCCTGAAGACGACAAAGAAATCATTCAGCGGAATTGAAGGAACGATCAGCGGTGCAACGGATGGTGTAAATGCGGCACTGAATTCCGGAAAGGAATTTTATTCACAGATGTCCGGGATCATTGATTCCGCATTTGCATCCAATTCACAGAGTGCGGCAGATGTAGCGGCGACATTGAACACTCTGGCATCCAGCGTGGAAAAGGTAACAGCCGCCTATCAGTCACTGCAGAATTCGATAGATGATATGGCAGATAAAGTGAGCGGAATTGGCAATACGAAACTGAATGCATTGCTCGGCAACATTTCAGGGAAGCTCGGTGAGACAATCGCAACACAGACAGAGCTTAAGAATCAGTTACAGAGCACGGCATCCTCTCTGACAGACGCATCCGGCACAGCAATCCAGAATAAGGCAGAGCTGGATAAACTGGTAAAAGAAAGTGCGGACAGTCTTGCAAATGTGAAATCCGACTATGAAAAGAATGTAAAAAACAGTTTGGATAAGCTTTCCAAATCCATGGGAGATACCAGCAGCAGTCTGGGCAGTCTGATGGATCAGCTGGATGCAAGTGTGGATGGAGTCTATGATCTGTCATCTTCGGCTTCCGCAGATCTGACACAGATCAATAAGGCACTGGATCATTCCTGCAAGCTGTTGGATAAGGCATCCGCAAAGATCAGTGAGACAACAGGAAAGATCAGTCAGATGCAGTCGGGCGGAGACTTTTCTCAATTGGAAGAACTGATCTCCGGGGATTCCAGTGTGATCGGAGAGTTCCTGGCAGCACCGGTAAGCCTGAAGACGAATCAGGTCTATAAGATTGAAAATTATGGTTCTTCGATGCACCGTTCTATTCCACCTTGTCGATCTGGATCGGCGGAATCGTACTGGTTGCCATGTTAAAGACAGGTGTTTCGACAAAATGTACCGAAGGTCTGAAGAAAGTAAAACCACATCAGGAATACCTGGGCCGTTATCTCATCTTCCTGATCGTCGGTCTGCTGCAAAGCACTCTGATCTGTCTGGGAGATCTGTTATATCTGGGCATCCAGTGTAAGCATCCGTTCTTGTTTATGCTGGCAGGATGGTTCTCGAGCATCGTATATGTGAATATTATTTATACACTGACGGTGTCATTCGGAGATATCGGAAAAGCAGTCAGTGTTGTACTTCTGGTCATGCAGGTGGCAGGTTCCGGAGGAACATTCCCGATTGAAGTGGCACCGGCGTTCTTCAAAGCAGTATATCCGTTACTGCCATTTGTTCATAGTATGGCGGCATTCAGGGAGACGATTGGCGGAATGTATGGTATGACATACTGGACGGAACTTGGGAAGCTGGGAATCTTCCTGCTTTTGTCATTGATTCTAGGACTGCTTCTGCGCAAACCGGTAATCCGGATGAACGAGGTATTTGCAGAAAAGCTGGAAGAGACAAAGATTATGTAATGATTACGTGTATATACTGTTCTTTTTTTTCTGACGTGAATTGAAAAACTGATTTTCTTATGATAGAATTAAATGGAATTATTATGCAATAAATAAGACGCACAGAGTCTGAAATATATGGAGGGAATCAAAATGGAAAGTTATAAACAGGAGTTTATAGAATTTATGGTAGAGAGCGATGTGCTCAAGTTTGGAGAATTTACATTAAAGAGCGGAAGAAAATCACCGTTCTTTATGAATGCCGGAGCTTATGTAACAGGATCACAGCTGAAAAAATTAGGTCAGTATTATGCGAAGGCAATCCATGATACCTATGGAGATGATTTCGACGTGTTGTTCGGACCTGCATACAAGGGAATCCCGCTTGGAGTGGTCACGGCAATTGCTTACAGTGATCTTTACGGAAAAGAAGTACGCTATTGTTCTGACCGTAAAGAAGAAAAAGATCATGGTGCCGATAAAGGAAGCTTTCTCGGAAGTAAGTTAAAAGACGGAGACCGTGTGATCATGATCGAAGATGTGACAACATCAGGAAAGTCTATGGAAGAGACCGTACCAAAAGTAAAAGGTGCCGCAGATGTAACAATCGTAGGTCTGATGGTATCCCTGAACCGTATGGAAGTAGGAAAAGGCGGCGAGAAATGTGCATTGGATGAGATCAAAGATTTGTATGGATTCGATACAGCTGCGATCGTAACAATGGAAGAAGTTGTAGAGTGCCTGTATAATAAAGAATGTGACGGGAAAGTTGTGATCGATGATACATTAAAAGAAGCAATCGATGCATATTATGAACAGTACGGAGCAAAATAGAAAACGGGGGATCAGGATATGAATGAAAAAGCATATAAAGCAATGGGGCTAGCCGGTGCAGCAGGGATTGCGGTAGGAATTGTAGTTACGGTAGTAGGAATCGCCGCAGGTGTGATCTCCATTATAAGCGGTGCCCGTTTACTGAAAGAAAAGAAAGGATCTTAATTCTAATACCGAAGAGACACAGGAGGTTGTAGGACGTTGGATTCAGGGAAAAAGAAAACGAATCCGGATACTGGGAAAGATATTATTTATATTATATGTAATATTTATTGTATATTTCCTGCTGTTCTCTGATTGGTATGGACGTACAGGTGAGATGAGGGAATACCATTATAATCTGGTACTGTTTAAAGAAATCAAAAGATTCTGGCAGTATCGTGAGCAGGTGGGATTCTTTGCAATGTTCACCAATTTATTTGGAAATGTGATTATATTTATTCCGTTTGGATTTTTCCTCCCGATGGGAAGCAGACAAAGAAGTTTTATTGCAACGGCATATTACAGCTTTGTACTGAGCCTGTGCGTGGAAGTCTTCCAGCTATTACAAAGGTGGGGAGCTTTGATGTAGATGACCTGTTACTGAATACCATCGGTGGAATTTGCGGATATATATTATTTGCAATATGTGCGGCAATAAGGAGAAGACATGCTGGGAAAAAAACTAAGAACAGAAGATGATAGAATTAAAGCGGTAGCGAAAGCCCGTAAAAAAAAAGCGGAAAAAGATGATCAAAACGAAATATGGACAGAAAGCAGTCAGACACTCCAAAAGGGGTGTCTATTCCTGTACTTATGCAGTGGTGATTGCATTTCTGGTGATCGTGATGATTCTTTTTCATTTTTAAATAAAGGAAATGTCAATATATTGATCGGATTTTTCGGACTGGGAACCTGTGCGATGGCAGTGATTGGAATCTGGCTTGGCATGAAAGGATTCAGAGAACGCGAAAGATTTATACAACATGCAAGGTGGGAATCACGGTAAATGCGGTATTTCTCGCCGTTATGGTTGGATTATTCGTCAGGGGGCTTATGTAGAATGATAGAAGAAAGATATGAACTGGCACTTGACCGTATCCGTCTGATGCAGACAGAAGATACGGTGAAAGAGCCTTACAGAGATTATTTTAAGAAGATGGCAGAGTTCGTGCTTATGTTGGACGAACTGAGAGATGAACTTCTGGACGGAAGGTATCAGAAATTTACGCTGGAAGAATTAAGAACATGGAACAGACGGCTGTATCAGGATGTTTTGCCGGAGCAGTATGAAGAAAGTTATGCGAATCCGGATTATGCGTGTAAGATGTTTGGAAAAGAATCAGGACAGATTCTTGGGATGTTATATGCGGAACTTCGTGGGGCAGTCGTTTATGTTTTTGAGGGAAAGACGGAATATCTGGCAATTTTGTATGAATTATTGATTGAAATATATAACCAGTTCGAGGATACACCGGATGCAAAAACAGCCTGTGATATTTTTTACTGGTATGCAAGTGATTATTGTGATGTATTCCTTGCGGATCGTATCAGAGAACAGATCCTGCCGGAAGAATCCTTCGCAACAGATCTGATCATGAACAGTGATCTTAAAGATCTCAGATATCTGTATCAGTTTGGAGAGTATATCAGCGAAAACGAATGGAAGACAGCGGAGCATCTGAACCGTCTTCCGGAAGAGACCATCCAGAAGATGGCAGATGTCTATTCGGAAGGATACCGCATCGGATTCGTAAATACCGGAAAAGATCTTTCGAAGAAATCGGTAGTGAATATCCGTTATATTCTTGGATTTGAACGTGTAGTAAAGAAAGCGATAGAGAACTTTGAAAAAATGGGATTAAAACCGGTCATATATCGTGCAGCGGTCAGTGTGTTGACAAAGAGACAACATTACAAGATCGGATACTGCGGAGCAGTGGCAAATAAGCAGTATGAATACGATCATAAGATGATCAGGCAGTCTTCATGGATAAGAAGTACCTGGAGCGCAAACTGGAAGTGATGCAGACAACATATGAACATTATAAGAAAGAGGCAGCCGGGTTTGCAGGACCGGCATGCATTGACATGTTTGGTGAAGAACCATTCGAACCGGTGTCAAAAGAGACTGTGGCAAAGCTTTCGGAGAGTCAGGAAGAGATGATCCTGCAGTATGACAGCCGTCAGAGCCAGATGGTGAACAGGTATATCAAAGGAGAAGAGCGCAGCTTTACGATCATTGCCTATCCGGTGCCGGAGATCGGAGAGCAGTATGAAGAGATTTTTGATGAGATTATCCGTATAAACACACTGGATGCAAAGTATATGAAAAAGTACAGCAGACACTGATTGATGCATTGGATCAGGGAGAATACGTGCATATTCTCGGAACGAATGGGAATCGTACAGATCTGAATGTGCAGTTACATCCGTTGAATGACCCGGCAAAAGAAACAATCTTTGAGAACTGTGTGGCAGATGTGAATATTCCGGTCGGGGAAGTCTTTACTTCTCCTGTTCTGGAAGGAACGAACGGAGTCTTACATGTCAGCAAAGTGTATCTGAATGAACTGCAGTATCGTGATCTGGAGATCATATTCTCAAATGGCATGGTATCAGAGTATAACTGTGCGAACTTTGATCGCGATCTGGAAAATAAAGCGTATATTCACGATAATGTATTATACAAACATCCGACGCTGCCGCTTGGTGAATTTGCGATCGGAACGAATACAACTGCATATATAACTGCCAGGAAGTATGGAATCGAGGATAAGATGCCGATCCTGATCGCAGAGAAGATGGGACCGCATTTTGCGGTGGGAGATACATGTTACAGCTGGTGCGAGGATATCAAAGTCTATAATCCGAACGGAAAAGAGATTATTGCAAGAGACAATTCGGTATCGATCCGCAGAAAAGAAGATGTATCAAAAGCATATTTCCACTGCCATACAGATATTACCATTCCATATGAAGAACTTGGAAGTATTACGGTTGTTACAAAGGATAAAAAAGAGATTGTGTTACTGGAAAATGGAAAATTTGTACTTCCCGGTACAGAGATTTTAAATGAACCATTGAAAAATTCTAATAAATAGGGTATGATTTATTTGTCAAACTTATAAGAAAGGATGAAAATTATGCCAAAAGTAGGAATTATCATGGGCAGTGACTCAGATCTTAAAGTTATGAGTAAGGCTGCAGTAATGCTGGAAGAGTTAGGAATCGAGTATGAGATGACGATCATCTCAGCACATCGTGAACCAGATGAACTGATTGAATGGACCAGAGGAGCAGAAAGCCGCGGAATAAAGGTTATGATCGCCGGTGCAGGAATGGCAGCAGCTTCCGGGAATGTGTGCAGCATTATTTGCCCTTCCGGTTATTGGTGTACCTCTTTCAGGAAAGAATCTGGATGGAATGGATGCAGTGTTTTCAATCATGCAGATGCCGCCGGGAGTTCCGGTTGCAACCGTTGCGATCGATGGCGCAAAGAATGCAGCAATTCTTGCAGCAAAGATTCTTGCGGCTTCAGATGAAGAACTTCTGAAGAAACTGAAAGCTTATACAGAAGAACAGAAAGAGGCAGTCAAAGCCAAAGCAGCTAAGCTTGATTCTATCGGATATGAGGCATATCTGGCATCAAAATAATAGATATAAAAGTACAAAAATAAATAACAGGTACAAAAGGAGATCGGATTATGGATTACAAAAAAGCTGGTGTGGATATTGAAGCAGGTTACAAGTCAGTAGAACTTATGAAAGAGCATGTAAAGAAGACCTTGCGTCCGGAAGTTCTTGGAGGACTCGGAGGATTCTCGGGAGCATTTTCTCTTGCGAAGATCAAAGAAATGGAAGAACCGGTGCTGTTATCAGGAACAGACGGATGTGGAACAAAGGTCAAACTTGCCATGATCATGGATAAGCACGATACCGTTGGAATCGATGCAGTAGCTATGTGCGTGAATGATATTGCATGTGCAGGCGGCGAGCCGTTATTCTTCTTAGACTATATTGCATGTGGAAAAAATTATCCGGAGAAGATCGCGTCTATCGTAAAAGGTGTGGCAGAAGGATGCCTGCAGTCAGAAGCAGCCCTGATCGGCGGAGAGACAGCAGAACATCCGGACTTATGCCGGAAGATGAATACGATCTTGCAGGATTTGCAGTTGGTGTATGTGATAAAAAAGATATGATTACAGGAGAAGACTTAAAAGCAGGTGATGTACTGATCGGTATGGCATCTTCAGGTGTGCACAGCAATGGATTCTCACTGGTACGTAAAGTATTCGAGATGACAAAAGAATCGTTGGATACATATTATGATGATCTGGGAACTACACTCGGAGAAGCACTGCTTGCTCCGACAAGAATCTATGTCAAAGCATTAAAGAGCATAAAGAACGCAGGAGTGAAAGTGAAAGCCTGCAGCCATATCACAGGAGGCGGATTCTATGAGACATTCCAAGAATGTTAAAAGACGGAGTAAAAGCCGTTGTAGAAAAAGACAGTTATCCGGTTCCGCCAATTTTCACAAAGCTTGCAAAAGAGGGAAATGTAGACGAGCATGCAATGTACAATACTTATAATATGGGTATTGGTATGATCGTTGCGGTTGATCCTGCTGATGTAGATAAGACAATAGAAGCAATCAAAGCGACCGGAGATACTCCATATGTGATCGGTCATATCGAAGACGGTGAAAAAGGAGTGACATTATGTTAAATGTCGTAGTTCTGGTATCCGGTGGCGGAACAAATCTGCAGGCAATCATAGATGCAGTAGATTCCGGCGAGATTACAAACACAAAGATTGCCGGCGTCATCAGTAATAATAAGAATGCATATGCACTGGAGCGTGCTGAAAAACATGGGATTCCGAATCAGTGTATATCTCCAAAAGATTATGAAAGCCGTGAGATTTTCAATCAGGAATTTATGAAGGCTGTGGATGTCATGCAGCCGGATCTGATCGTTCTGGCCGGATTTCTGGTAGTGATTCCGGCAGAGATGATCGCAAAATACAGAAACCGTATGATCAACATTCATCCGTCCCTGATCCCGGCATTTTGCGGAACAGGATTTTATGGATTGAAGGTGCATGAAAAAGCACTGGAACGCGGAGTGAAGGTGGTTGGTGCAACGGTACATTTTGTAGATGAAGGAACCGATACCGGTCCGATCATTTTGCAGAAAGCAGTTGAAGTGGAACAGGGAGATACCCCGGAAGTTCTGCAGAGACGTGTAATGGAGCAGGCAGAATGGAGAATTCTGCCAAGAGCCATTGATCTGATCGCAAACGGTAAAGTTAAAGTAGAAGGACATCGTGTGACGATCGAGTCATAGAGGATAAAGGAGCAGTGTAAGATGAAAGTATTAATCGTTGGAAGTGGCGGAAGAGAACATGCAATCGCATACAGCGTTGCAAAAAGCGATAAAGTAGACAAGATTTACTGTACTCCGGGAAATGCGGGAATTGCAGAATTTGCAGAGTGTGAACCGATCGGAGCCATGGAATTTGACAAGATCGTAGCATTTGCAAAAGAAAAAGAGATTGATCTGGTTATTGTTGGAATGGATGATCCACTGGTTGGAGGTCTGGTGGATGAACTGGAAGCCGCAGGTATCCGTACTTTCGGACCTAAAAAGAATGCAGCGATCCTTGAGGGATCAAAAGCATTTTCCAAGGATCTTATGAAGAAATATAACATTCCGACTGCAGCTTATGAGAATTTTACAGATCCGGATAAGGCAGTTGAATATCTGAAGACGGAGGCCAGATTCCCAATTGTATTAAAAGCAGACGGACTGGCACTTGGAAAAGGCGTGCTGATCTGTAAGAATCTGGAAGAGGCTGAAGAAGGCGTGAAGACGATCATGCTGGATAAGAAATTCGGTACAGCCGGTAATGAGATGGTTATAGAAGAATTCATGACAGGAAGAGAAGTGTCAGTACTGTCATTTGTAGATGGAAATACAATCAAAACGATGACTTCCGCACAGGATCATAAGCGTGCAGGTGATGGAGATACAGGTCTGAATACAGGAGGAATGGGAACATTTTCACCAAGTCCGTTCTATACAGAAGAAGTAGATGACTTCTGTAAGAAATATGTATATCAGGCAACCGTTGATGCTATGAAGGCAGAAGGAAGACCGTTCAAAGGTGTAATCTTTTTCGGACTGATGCTGACAGCGGACGGACCGAAGGTTCTGGAATACAATGCCAGATTCGGAGATCCTGAAGCGCAGGTGGTTCTTCCGAGAATGAAAATGATATCATTGATGTAGTAGAAGCTTGTATTGATGGTACGCTGGATCAGATCGACCTGCAGTTTGAAGACAATGCTGCAGTATGTGTTGTTCTGGCAAGTGACGGATATCCGGTGAAATATGACAAAGGACTTCCAATCAGCGGACTGGAGGAATTTGACAGGCACGAAGGCTATTACTGCTTCCAATGCAGGTACAAAATTCAACGGTGATCAGATTGTGGACCAACGGCGGACGTGTACTTGGTGTGACAGCAAAGGGAAAAGACTTAAAAGAAGCAAGAGCTAATGCCTATGCGGCAACCGAATGGGTAAAATTCGATAATAAATATATGCGTCATGATATTGGTAAAGCGATTGACGAAGCATAAAAAGTACGAAAAGAGTATGAAAAGAAGAGCTTACGATTTAGGTTGTAAGCTCTTTTTAATTGTGTTATAGTATCCATATAACAAAAGAAAAAGACAGATAACAGGTGATGAGATGTTGATAGAAATTGATTTTAACAGCAGCGAGGCAATCTATGTACAACTGCAGAATCAGATTATCATGGGGATTGCAACAGACATGATTCGGGAGGGAGATACCTTACCGTCTGTCAGACAGCTGGCGGATACTGTGGGAATTAATATGCATACGGTGAATAAAGCGTATTCGATCTTACGGCAGGAAGGGTTCATCCAGTTGGACAGAAGAAGAGGAGCCGTAGTCGCCATTGATGCGGACAAGGCACAGGCAATGTTAAAACTCAGGGAAAAGCTTGCGATATTACTTGCAAAAGGATGCTGCAAGAATATTGGAAGAGAAGATGTGCATGCATTGGTGGATGAGATATTTGACGAGTATAGAAGATAGGCAGAAAGGAACAAAAAGGCATGGATTATACAAGGCAGGCTAAGGAAGTGCTGAAGATTGCAGAAAAAAGTGCGAAGGAGATGGCACACCCTTATGTAGGAACAGAACATCTGCTTCTGGGACTCAGAAAGGTGTATACCGGCGTAGCGGCGCAGGTTCTGGGAACGAACGGGGTAGATGAGGAAAATATACAGAAAGTGATGTCCGAACTGATCTCTCCTGCAGGTGAGATGCCAGGCAGAAAGAAACCAGAATACAGTCCGAGGCTGGAATATATTCTGGAAGACAGTAAGACAGAGGCAGAACAGTTCCGCTCAGAAGAGATTGGAACAGAACATATGCTGACGGCACTTATCCGTGATATGGATTGTGTTGCTGCAAAGATCCTGACTACGTTAGGTGCGAATCTTCAGAAGATCTATCAGGAAATATTTGAAACTGTCGGGATCGATCGAAGATGTATCAGGAAGAATATGGACCGGAAGAGGGGAGAAAGAACGGAGTATTGGATCAGTATGGTACCGATCTGACAGCAGAAGCAGAAGAAGGAAAGCTCGATCCGGTCATCGGAAGAGAAGAAGAAATCGGACGGCTGATGCAGGTCTTAAGCAGACGCACAAAGAACAATCCCTGTCTGGTCGGGGAACCGGGTGTTGGTAAGACAGCAGTCATCGAAGGGCTTGCAACACAGATTGCAGAAGCATCGTGCCGGAAGGAATCAGGGGAAAACGTATCTATACCATGGATCTGGCAAGTATGATCGCCGGATCAAAATACCGCGGAGAATTCGAAGAACGTATGAAACGTCTGATTCAGGAGGTGAAGGCGGCAGGTAATATCATTCTGTTTCTGGATGAAGTGCATACGATCATTGGTGCGGGTGGTGCAGAAGGAGCGATGGATGCGTCTAATATTCTGAAGCCGTCCCTTGCAAGAGGAGAACTGCAGCTGATCGGTGCCACAACGATCGTGGAATACCGCAAATATATTGAAAAAGATGCGGCACTGGAAAGAAGATTCCAGCCAATCACGGTAGAAGAACCAGATAAAAATCAGTGTCTGGAGATACTGAAAGGTCTGCGCTCCAGATATGAAAAACATCATAAAGTAAAGATAAGAGAAGAAGCACTGGAGGCAGCAGTCAGCTATTCCAACCGCTATATCAATGACCGTTTCCTTCCGGATAAGGCGATTGATGTTGTGGATGAAGCATGCTCAAAAGTAAGCTTGCGTGGATTTAAAGTACCGGAAAATGTATATAAACTGGAAAAGGCACAGACGGAACTTGCAAAGGAACTGGAAGAAGCAATTCAAAGCGGCAATATCATTGAGGCATCCATGCTTCATAAAGAATTAAAGGATGCAGAAGAGAAATCAGAACAAATCAAGAAACGTATTCACAAGAAGAATGATGCAAAGCATCTGGAAGTAACGGAAGAAGATATTGCAGAGGTCGTATCACAGTGGACGAAGATTCCGGTAAGTCGTCTGGCTGAGTCAGAAAGCACAAGGCTAAATAAGCTTGAACAGACACTTCATAAGCGTGTGGTCGGGCAGGATGAAGCGGTAACA
>ENA-OQCN01000448-OQCN01000448.1-human-gut-metagenome-genome-assembly--contig:-NODE-448-length-22232-cov-4.265053_pt1 | contig 22232 bp, 28 predicted proteins | sample MGYA00242497_ERZ504576 | MGnify/ENA primary metagenome ERZ504576 (study PRJEB26092, sample SAMD00036296) | human gut metagenome | host: Homo sapiens | study: EMG produced TPA metagenomics assembly of... | reverse complement strand
CTGATGATGCCGCCATTGCCGCTACCAATGTCTATCTTACCTTGAAAATGATGCAGCATCTTGTCGCCCTTCTCAGCATAATATACTGTAAAAAACATCTGTGCTGTCGTTTTTGGTTCGTTGGTGTTTGGATTACGATCCGCATACCAGGCTTTGTCCTGTTCTACGGTTCTTGAATCCAGATCAGATAACTTTTGACATCTTGGATTCCCCAGCTCGCTTTTCTCACAATAATTCACATACACCATCGGTTCCATATCTTTTGGCAGCTCCGGTTCATAGGCTTTCAGTCTTTCCATCAATACGCCTGCACGAACAGACAGGTCGCATTCTTCGTCTACAATATCCTTCAGATAAGAAATATAAGAATGTGTATTGCCACTCTGCAAATCCAACATCACCTCTTGTACCGTATTTTCTCCCGGCTCCACATTATCTCGATACTCATACGGATCAAAAGCTTCTGCAATCTCATCCAGTGCCTCTGCCAGCTGTTCTGTGGTCATCTTCTCTGGATACATTGCTTCTCGAACATCCCTCATCGGTACATACTTGTAGTCCGGCAATGCTTCATGAATTTTCTCAATCCCTTCCCGTACCAGTGCAAGCTCTCCATAAAACCGAACATCATCCATCAGATTTCCAAGTACTGTATTTCCTTTTACGATTGTAAATTCAGCATCATCGTAGTAACTGTCTTCCGGATCACGATAGATAATTCCCATCGAGCATCCCAGATACGCAGTTTCTGGATTCTCCTTATATTTTTCATAGACTGCAGCTATCTGATTAACATCGGTACTTTTTTCATAAGCTCCCATATCATGGAACTCATCACATTCTGTGGCAAAGTATTCCAGATAAGGTTCTTTCTTCAGTGGCATATTGTTAAGTACATTGTCAATCATGTTATAATTCGCCTCTTCCAGTTCTTCTGTCTTAGCCAGTGGCTTATATTCGCCCTGGCTTTTCTGAATCTCTGCCATTACAACCTCATCCATTTCTTTCACTTTTTCCATCAACTATCGGATGCCTTTAAAAATAATTTGTTCTGCATAATCAGTACCTCCTGTATTTTGAATATTTATCTCTTCATATACTCTGTACTGGCAGATGCAAAATCGGACATCATTTTCCGAAATTTAGCAAATTATCTTAATTTTACAGTTTCCATATGTGTTATCACTGAACCATGGAGTTTATATCATTGAAAAAGGGTATAAAAAAACAGTCTGCCCTGACGGAAAATATTTCCATCAAAACAAACTGTTCTTCATATTCACACTAATTATATTTTCTGAGCATAGTTACTTTTTGCGAAAATCTCAAATAACTCCGGAAAGAAAACAAAGAAAAAAATATTTTTTAACTCCATTTGCACTCCACTGGAACATCCAGACAGCCCGCAAAGCCTTTATTTATGGGCTTTTTCGCAATTTAGTCCGCTACTCGAACTCAACAATACCCTGGCGTTTTCTTTTATTTTACAGAAGTACTTAATTTTAACTTTTTTCCTTCAGATTTTTATATTACAAAAATTATATCACCAGCTGCAGTATATCCTCTATATGTTCTGCAAGATGATCTGCCCCATTCAGTTCCCCTTTCTCACCATATCCATACAGGCATCCTATAAAAGGCTTTTGCAGGCTCTGGCACATTCCAGATCCTGCCTTCTGTCTCCGACCACCAGATAAGGGCCTGCATATTCCCGGATGATTTCCTGCACAATTTCTGTCTTTGGACGGAATCCGTATGATTCACAGTCATAAAAACGGTCAAACCATCGTTCCATCCCAAATTCCTTCCAGTGTGCCTCACGATATGAAGCTTTACAGTTACTTAAGATTATAAGATGATATCTCCGGTTCTTCAAAGCTGTTAGCATCTCCTCTGCTCCCGGATACCACACTGCCTTATGTTTCCTGATCTGTCTTACCATCAGGTCTCCTACCATCCTGCTTGCCTGCTCTTTATAGCTCTGATCCAGCTCCGGCAAAAATGTATTCCACATTTCCTTACTGTTAAGTCCCAGCCATCCGGCAATTTCCGCCGAGCCTATCTCCCGTTCTTCTGCAGCCTTCTGTTTTGTCAGCCACTGATAGGTTTCACGAAATGCCGGTTCATAGATTCCAAGGGTATTATGGATCGTTCCATCATAATCGAATATGATCGTTTTTGTCATCATTTATTTTCCTGTCTTTTAGAGCTGCTTCATCAGATTGACCATCTCGATTGCAGATAACGCGCAGTCATAACCTTTATTTCCCGCTTTGCTTCCTGCACGCGCAATAGCCTGCTCGATATTTTCAGTCGTGATCACTCCGAATAAGACTGGGATTCCTGTTGCAAGTTCAACCTGTGCGATCCCCTTAGCAGATTCATTGCATACCAGATCATAATGTGAAGTATCTCCACGGATGACAGCTCCCACGCAGATAATTGCATCATATTTTCCTGACTGCGCCATTTTCTGTGCTGTAATCGGAATCTCAAATGCTCCCGGTACCCATGCTGCAGTAATATTCTCTTCTTCTACTCCATGTCTTACCAGTCCGTCGACTGCCCCTCCCAATAATTTATTCACAATGATCTCATTGAATCTCGCTGCCACGATACCAACCTTCATTCCCTCCGGTGCTACTACTTTTCCTTCTACTAAATTGATCTGTCTCATTTTTTCTTCCTCCTGATATTTGCTGTTTTTTATAAATTTATTTCTTTAAAAATATGACCCATCTTTTCCTGCTTCGTCTTCATATACTTCCGGTCATACTTTTGTACCGGAATCTCCAGAGGTACTCTCTCATTGATCTTCAGCCCGAATTCACCAAGTCCATAAACTTTATCCGGGTTATTTGTCAGTAATCTTAATGATTTCACACCAAGGTCTGACAGTATCTGTGCCCCGACCCAGTACTCTCTGAGATCCGGTGCAAATCCTAACTTCACATTAGCCTCCACAGTATCGTATCCCTGTTCCTGAAGCGCATATGCTTTGATCTTATTGATCAGTCCGATTCCTCTGCCTTCCTGTCTCATATACAGAATGATTCCTCTGCCTTCCGCCTCTACCTGGCGCATTGCTGTCTGCAGCTGCAGGCCGCAGTCACATCTGAGTGATCCGAATGCATCTCCTGTCAGGCACTCCGAATGTACCCGGCAAAGCACATCCTCACCATCTCCTATATCACCTTTTACCAGTGCCAGATGGTGCTCTCCTGTAATGTCATTGATATATCCATACATTTTAAAATCACCGTACTGTGTTGGGAGGTTTGCAGCTGCTTCCTCCTTTACATGCTTTTCATGTATTCTTATATAATCCTGCAGATCACGGATGGTAATAAATGTAAGGTTATGCTCTTTTGCCATTTCCCATAGCTGTGATGTACGCATCATCGTGCCATCTTCTTTCATAACTTCACAGCACACACCACACTCTTTCAGCCCGGCAAGTCTCATAAGATCTGTCGTTGCCTCTGTATGGCCATTCCGTACCAGAACCCCGCCTTTTCTGGAAATAAGTGGAAATACATGTCCTGGTCTTCTGAAATCCTCCGGTTTCGACTCATCATCCACACACTTCATAATGGTATAGGAGCGCTCTGCTGCTGAGATACCGGTCGTTGTATCTGCGTGATCCACTGCCACGGTAAATGCTGTACTGTGATTGTCCGTATTTTCAGCAACCATCGGTGGAAAATTCAATCTCGCTGCAAGTTCCGCACTCATCGGTGTACAGATAAGACCCTTTGCATAGGTCGCCATGAAATTAATATTTTCCCTGGTCGCAAACTCTGCCGCACATATCAGATCTCCCTCATTTTCTCTGTCCGGATCATCTGTGACCAGAACTATTTTACCTTTCTTAAGATCCCTAAGTGCCTCTTCAATTGTGTTGTACTGATAGTTTTGTGACATACTGTATATCCTCCTGTTCTAAAATCCGAATTCTTCAAGAAACTCCATCGTAATTCCGGATTCTTTTTTCTCTTCTTCGTTTTTTCTGATGCCAAGCAGTTTTTCTACGTATTTTCCGATCACATCATTTTCCAGATTAACCAGATCCCCCGGCACTTTTTCCAAAAGAGTTGTTTCTTCTCCTGTATGTGGAATGACCGACACCTGAAAACCAGCTTCATCAATCCTTGCAACTGTCAGGCTGATCCCATCAATGCAGACTGATCCTTTTTCCACGATCAGATGCAAAATCTGTGGTGATGTCTCAATCGATACCCAGATGGCATTTTCTTCCCGGAGCATGGAACGTATCACACCAGTCCCATCAATATGACCACTTACTATGTGTCCCCCGAACCTGCCATCTGCAGCCATTGCACGTTCCAGGTTTACCTGGCTTCCGGTTTTGCAGCTGCCAAGACTGCTTCTTCTGATCGTCTCTGCCATCACATCGGCGGTAAATCCGTCCGGCTGGATCGACGTAACTGTCAGACACACGCCATTCACGGCAATGCTGTCACCGATTCTTGTGCCTTCCAGTACCTTCCTGGCTTTCACTGCCAGGATCCCTGATTCCCCTGTCAGCTGTATATAACGGACTTTTCCTTTCTCTTCTACGATTCCTGTAAACATGATTCCTCCTGTTTTTTCTCACACACCTGACATCTTATCCGGATGTCCTCACCGATCTGACAGATATCTGTATATCTCAGTTCCACTGCTTCAGACGGCAGTTCAACTCCAATACCTTCTACCGGTGTCTTCCCAGCCACACCGCCAAACAGTTTTGGTGCCACAAAAGCCTGTACTTCCTTTACAATTCCAGCTCTCAGTGCACTGTCATTTAACGTACCGCCTCCCTCCAGAAGGATGCTGTCAATGCCTCTGTTTCCAAGATCTGTCATCAGCTTCTTAAGGTCTATCTGATTCTTTTCATCCGGACAACAGATGGTTTCAACTCCCATGGTATGTAATATTTTTATTTTCTCTTCTGTATTTTTCCAATCTGCATAAGCCACGATCGTCCGGTATTTTCCCGCACTTTTTACGATCTGACTGTCCGGCGTGATCCTGAGCTTACTGTCGCACACAATCCTGACAGGACTTTTCCAGCCTTCTACCCGGACGTTTAACATCGGATCATCTGCAAGCACAGTTCCAATGCCTGCCATGATCCCCATGTACTGATGCCGCATATGCTGTACTTCTTTTCGTGCAGCTTCTCCGGTGATCCATTTTGATGCCCCTGTCTTCGTTGCGATCTTCCCATCCAGTGTCATGGCATACTTCATCACTACATACGGAGTCTTCGTAGTAATATAATGGAAAAACACCGGGTTCAGCTGATCACATTCTTCTCTCATAAAATCTTCAACTACTGTTACACCGGCTTCCCTTAACATCTGTACACCTTTTCCTGCCACTTTCGGATTCGGATCTCTGGAACCGATCACCACTTTTCTGATCTTCTGTTCAATGATCGCTTCCGTACATGGAGGTGTTTTACCATGATGACAGCAAGGCTCCAACGTGACATAAATCACCGCACCTTCTGCTGATTCTGTAAGAGAAGCAATTGCATTACGTTCCGCGTGAAGTTCTCCATACTTTTTATGATAGCCTTCCCCGATGATCTTTCCGTCTTTTACGATCACTGCCCCTACCATCGGATTGGGATTCGTCCAGCCTTCTCCTTTTTGGGCCAGCTGAATCGCCCGAAGCATATATTCCTGATCCGTCATTTCTATTCCTTCTTTCTTATTCCTGTTCTTTGCCTGGTATTTCGAAAACGATGTACCAGATACAAAAAAAGCCTGCAGAAATATCTGCAGGGTGGAATTAATCTGTTACATATGATCGATAAATGAATGTCTGATTATTTCCTACATAAAAAGCTCTGAAATGGATCACCATCTCAGAGCTCTGATACTACATTCATTCATACAAAATCAACTGTACTATCATCTTCTTCCATCCAGACTGTACTGTCGGCCCCGGAATCTCACCGGATCATGCCTCTCGGCTCGCGGGCTTTACCGCCGGTAGGGAATCTCACCCTGCCTGAAGATATCTTTTTATTCATTTTAATACTTTATCTGTTATTTGTAAAGCAGAATTTTTATTTTACGCATTTCACATTTTTCTCGGGAGTTTGACAGTTGAATAATCAAAACTCATTACAGTCCTTCTACAAACTCAACTGCATTTTTTATATCTTCTTCATCAGGGTGCCCTTTTGCAATACCACCTACCAGTTTAAATGGACCAAATGTGTCATAGCCCTTGCATCCGAATTTTCCTATCACTTTAGAATGCTTCTTGTCCAAAATCTGCTCTATGGATTTATAATTCGCACTACCACCATAAGTACAGATCAGAAATATCTTTTTGTCGTTCGGTAAGTTTTTCTCTGCAAAACCCAACATTGACTGATGAAATTTCGAAAAATAGATTCCTGATGCAAACCCAATCATATCATAACTGCTCAGATCTGCATCTGGCTGGTTTACAGCATCAATCAAATCGACCTGGCACTCTTCTGCTATGCTTTTTACTAATTTCTCTGTATTTCCATGATGTACAGATGCATATACGATTGCTTTTCTCATTTGTTTTCCTTTCCAGTTCTTCCCACACCTGTTCATAGACCTCTGTCAGATAACTGACCGCAGACCTGTAGATATCCAGTATCTGTCGGAAAAGAATATGATTCGTATCACACAGCAATGTGGTTTGAATATTATATTTCTCTGCTATTGTTTCGATAATGCCCACTACCGGACACGCATCTGCATCTACAAATATCTGCACTAGTGTCTCTCCATTTCTTTTTGAATCCATGTCATAATTACATCTACTAGATATTCCTGCTGCACTTGACTTAGTTCCTTTCCCGGTTGCATTTTATGCCACTTACGGATGCACTCTCTGCAACATGTTGCCGTTGCATGTTGTGCAATAAATACCGGATGACCACGCATTGGTGTCTGCTTGCCATCATTTGCTATATATGCCGGAGCTTCTCTCTTTGCGATAAAGTCCTTTGCATGTTGTCTGATTGTATCCAGTCCTTTTTCATTTATGTAGTCAATATCTTTCTGTTTCAGATGGAAACTGCTTCGGAACTTGGAATTATCCAGTCGCTCAAATAACTGCTTGTACCATTCATCCTTCGTCATATCATCACCACAAATCGTATTATTTCATAGTTTCTGCATTTCGATATTCATGTTTCTCATAATATCCTATCAACTTCCCATCATCTCTGAGTGCCACCATATAAACATCTTTATTCTGTTTTTCATTGTGAAAAGTATAAACGATATTATGACTTTCATCAACTGCAAACCAGTCCACTACCTGCTGTATTTTATCTCTTGATTCCGAATTATGACACTCTAACAGACTTCTTCCAATAAGTTTATCGCCATCTCCCTTCGCATAGCTGATAACAGCTGCCGGATTCATGTAAATAATCTCATGCTTAAGATTGCATATAACAACGGATGCCCTGTCCTGATCAACAATACTTTTCGCCATTTTTGTTGCCCTTAGAACTTCACTTCTTCCGGTTCATGTGTAAATGATGAAAATGTAGCTGTCGCATTCTTAAAATAAAATACCTCTGTATTTCCATCATCTGCTGAGTACATATTCTGTAAAGATGGATAAGCATCAAGCATAGACTGTCTTGCTTCTCTTCTATCATCTTCTACAAGTTCTCCTGCTACACGAAGCCACTCTCCATTCTTAAATGCACAGATTTCCACCTTTGGATTTGCATGAATCTGTTTTGAAACATCTTTCACCTTTCCGGTCTGAATATACAGTTTTCCTTCAAAAATATGTGCTGTTCCAAAAGGTCTTACCCTTGGCTGGTCTCCTTCCATTGTTGCCAAATAATATGTCTCTGCTTCTTTTAAAAAATTTACTACTCGTTCCATGGTATAAGCCTCCTGTTATTAAAATCTGTCAATAATAGAATTATACCACTATTTCCACTTTTCACCAAACACAATACCTAGATTTTCTCAGACATAAGCTATTGTCCAGACTACAGTAACTCGGGAGTTTGACAGTTGAATAATTAAAAATCACCCTGCCGGCCTTATAAAACCAGCATTTTTTATGTCAAATTTTACGTTTTTATATGTACTTGTTTATAATAGTGTAGTGTAATAAAAGAAAAAAGGATTTATTTATCATGTATATCGCAATCACAGGCAGTAAAAATAATAAAGATGTATATATTTATCGTTCTTTCCGCAAAGAAAACGGAAAAGCCTCTTCATGTATTTATAAAAAACTTAGGAAGTACAATGCCCTTCTGGAACAGTTTGATGGGAATGAATACAAGTTGATGGTGTGGGCAAAGGAACAGGCAGCAAAAGAAACAGAACTTTATAAGCAGCATACCGGAAAAGTGTCTGTAGAGTTCTCCAAAGCGGCAACTTTTATACAGCAGACCAGATATTGGAAACATTACGCTCTATGCAAATGACTCTGCCGAACACAGCGAGCGGATATATCCCCTCTTATACAAGAACCGAACTAACCGATGCCTTACATAAAATATTTGATTTTAGAACGGATCATGAATTCATTACTAAAGCAGATATGCGGACCCTCATCAAGAATACAAAACAGATAAAATCAAAGCAAGGATAATATAGTACATATCGCTGCAAAAAGAAAAACGGCCACAACACCCATATTTACTGGGTTTGTAGCCGTTTTGTCACCTTACAACTGTCAAAGATGGGATCTTAACACAAACGCAAAGGCAGAACAACCAATTGCCGGAATCATCAGAATGATTGTTACTTTACCGTAAATCTGCAAAACTGCGCACAGCCTGTACTCTGTTTCTGTTCAGAGTGTACATACATTCCCACTGTACAGCCGGTAAAACCGCCTGACGCTTCTGTACACATATGGCTGATATCCACCTCCCTGATTATACATTGTGATTTTTCTTCCGCCTCAGGCCGAATCAGCCATACCTGTGCCAAGCTTTGGTCTACGCTCAATCTCAGGGTCTGCATACCTCTTTTCTCTGTTTTCTTTTCTGCAAGTATCTTCTCTGTTCCATTGATACATACTGTGACATAGATATAGCCGTCTGACCCCACTTCTCCATATTCTGCCAGAAGATAATTCTGAGAATTCTGAAGATAGGCAATTCCGGCTCTGTCACCTTTTTCTCCTGCTTTTAACAAAAACTCCGTCTCTGCCTGAAATCTATGGTGCTTTTGTCTCACCGCAACATACGAAGGACTCCCATTATCCCCAATTGCCACAGCTTTTGCAGGAAGTTTTAAACATTCTTCCTGTTCATCTATTGTATAAGCATTCGGCTGGGGATTTCTGAGCATCATAAAATCCGGTGGAAGCTTTTTATCTGTCATATTTTTGAAACTGTAATTTCTGACTTCATTCAGTTCTCCGGGCATAGAGTTATCCTTCTCACCAGGCAGACAGATTTCCTTTTCCAGCATTCCTACTCCCGGGTTTACCACCGGCCAGTCATCCTCCCACTCTACCTTTGCCAGAAAAGTCTCTCTTCCCAGAAATGTCTTTCCGTCCACAGGTCTGCAGCCCAGAACAACCATAAACCAGTTTCCCTGTTCATCCTCAGTCAGATCGCAATGTCCTACACAGGTAATCTCCGCATTTTTTCCCAAATGTCTGTGTGTCAGGATCGGATTTGTCCCTGCATATTCATAGGGGCCAAAAATATTTTTACTCCTGGCCACCATTTCACTGTGATGCTCCTCTGTTCCACCTTCTGCATGAAAAATATAGTAATAACCATTTCTTTTATAAAGATGAGGACCCTCCGGCCAGATTGCATTTCTCTGGAATCCATATAAAACAGGATGCGCCTCCCCTTCTAGCCTGAAGTCTGCAAATCCAGCTTCTGTATCCATATTTCGCAATCACCATTGTACCTGCCGCCACGGGAATTTTCTCTCTGCCCGATATAATAACAGGTTCCATCCTCATCAAAGAATAAGCTAGGTCGATTCCCCTGGCATTTTCCAAAAAATGAGATTCTGACCATGGACCCTGGGGATTTTTTGCAGTTACTATAAAATTTCCGCCGCCAGATATATTGGTAGTAATCAGATAAAAAGTTCCCTTATGCCACCGAAGTGTAGGAGCATAAATCCCCTCATTATGTTCACAGCCCTGTAAGGGCAGCTGGCTCTCCCGTGTCAATATATTTCCGATCTGCTCCCATTGTGCCAGATTTCTGCTGCGAAATACAGGAATTCCCGGAAAATATGCAAAAGTAGATGTAACCAGATAAAACCACTCTCCCACCCTGCATATGGACGGATCCGGATAAAAGCCACTTAAAATCGGATTTTACAAGTTATCATTGATCATTTCCTCCCGTAAATCAAATATGAAATCTGTAGACTCTCTTATATTCTTTTCAGCAAACCCTATATCAGTGAATGCCAGATTATAAGATCTGGCACTCTCCATTTATTTTACAATATATTTTTATTTTTGATAAATTTTCTACATAGGTACATTCTGCATTGAATATCAGATTTCTGGCTGCATTCATATAATTCACATAATCCATATTAGTGGTATACCACACATTTTCATGGTTTGAAATCTTTCTGCAGAAGCTTTCCATTTGCTCCCATGTCTGTTCCCGGTCAAACTCAAAGCTGTGTCCCCATACATAGAGAAGAGGAAGCTTCTGATAATCCGGTTTGTGCAAAAACTTTTCTGCAATTCCCCTGAATGCATCATTGTGATGACAGGACGGAGTCCACCTCATAAAATCCTCCGGAATGCGGAAATTTTCTGTAGACTCCACAGTCCTGCTGTATGCAAACCCAAGATTCTTCAGGGTATTGATGACCCTTTCGTCATATTCTCCAAATGCATAAGAACATCCTCTGATAATCCTTCCCGTTTCTCTCTCCAGACTGCATCTGTCCTGATAAAATTCCTGAACCAGTCTTTCCTGCGAAAGATGTGTGGGATACTCATGTGCAACACCATGACAGGCAATTTCATGTCCCTGATATAAGCTTTTCAGTTCTTGTGTTTTTATAAATCCTTCTGTATCCAAAGTCCCTGAGTTCAGATGAAATGTTGCTTTCAGATTATATTTATTAAAAATATCAACCAGTCTTCTATCAAAAATCTGGCCATCATCATAGCTGAATGTAACTGCCCGGTCTTTCCACTGCGGATAAAACAAGTCAAATTTCATAAGCTCAGTCTTCTTTCTCCCAGATTATCTTTACAGGTTCTGTTCCGGTAAGCTCTATACTTCTTTCATCTGGCTGGCTACAGCCTGCAAAAATCTCATATTTCCTGCCATCCTCTACGCGTTCTCCATTTTCATCTACCACTGTAAATGCCTTTTCCCAGACAGGAACCATAACTTTTCTGCGTTCTCCTGCTTTTATAAAAATTCTCTGGAATCCTCCCAGTGCAGGATTTGGAATTGCATTTTTACTGTCAAGATTTTTTACATAAACCTGGACAACTTCCTCAGTATCTGCATTACCCTTATTATATACTTCTGCCTCTACTGTTATCTTCCGTCCGCACTGTCTTACCTCTGCATTTTCTACTTTTACATTGCTGTAGGTAAGTCCATATCCAAAGGGGAACTGTGCTTTTCCTTCCATATAACGATAGGTTCTGCCTTTCATGGAATAATCTGTAAATTCCGGAAGTTCTTCAAGGCTCTCGTAAAAGGTAACCGGAAGTTTGCCGGATGGGGAGTTTTCCCCAAACAGAATTTTTGCTGCCGCTTTTCCGCCCTGACTTCCCGGATACCACAGAACCATAACTGCATCAAATTCTCTGCTGCATAGCTCATATCAATATCACTTCCTGCCATCAGACAAAGAACCACCGGTTTTCCGGAACCAGCCATTGCTTCCATTAAATCAATCTGGGACTGAGGAAGCTTCAGGCTCTCTTTATCTCCGGATGCATAGCTGTTTCCGGTATCTCCTTCTTCACCCTCCAGTGTCTCATCCAGACCTACACAAAGAATCACCACATCACTGTTTTCTGCAACGATCTTAGCTTCCGCAAGACGATCTCTGCTGAATGCCAGAGGTTCTGTTCTGTCTCTAAACAACTCGCTTCCTACAGAACTAAGAATTCTCACATCCTCACCTACATAATCCTGGATTCCCTCCTGGATTGTAATATATCTGGATGCAGTTCCATGATAATTTCCAATCAAAGCCTTTCTGCTGTCTGCATTAGGTCCCACAATTCCGATTGTTTTGATATCCTCTTTTTTTAATGGAAGAATTCCATTATTCTTCAAAAGTACAAAACTCTTCGCTGCTGCTTTCTCTGCTGCTGCCAGATGTTCTGCTGATTCTACTTCCCTATAGGAAATATTATCATATTCACTGCCATCAAATAGCCCAAGAAGATATCTGGTAGTAAAAAGTCTTACTGCTGATTCTGTAATCCTTTCCTCTGTGACAAGCCCCTTTTCATATGCTTTCATAATATGAAGATATGTATTTCCACAGTTCAGATCGCAGCCATTATTAATGGCAAGTGCTGCTGACTCATAAGGCGTATTAGTCACCATATGATGTTCATGGAAATCTCTGATCGCCCAGCAGTCTGATACAAAATGTCCCTGGAACTTCCAGTCATCTCTCAGTTTTTTCTGCAGAGCAGGGCTTCCACAGCAGGGTTCTCCATTTGTGCGGTTATATGCTCCCATAACTGCCTCTACATCAGCCTCCTCTACCAGGCTTTCAAATGCAGGCAGATACGTTTCTTCCATATCTTTTGCAGATGCCTTTGCATCAAACTCATGTCTGATCGCTTCCGGTCCGGAATGCACTGCAAAATGCTTTGCACATGCCGCAGCTTTCATAGTTTCTCCATTACCCTGAAGAGCTTTTACAAAAGCTACTCCAAGCTCTTTGGTAAGATACGGATCTTCCCCGTAAGTTTCATGGCCTCTGCCCCATCTCGGATCACGGAAAATATTTACATTGGGGGACCAGAATGTCAGTCCTTTATAAATATCTCTGTCTTCTTCACTGGAATATGCATTGTATTTTGCACGTCCTTCTGTTGCTACAATATCTGCCATTTCAGCTACGCAATCTCTGTCAAATGTGGCAGCCATGCCAATTGCCTGCGGAAATACAGTTGCCTGTCCTGCCCTGGCTACCCCGTGAAGTCCTTCATTCCACCAATTATAAGCAGGGACACCAAGTCTCTTTATAGCCGGCGCATCATATCTTAACTGACTGGCTTTTTCTTCCAGTGTCATTTTGGATACCAGTTCCTGTGCTTTCTTTCTTGCCTCGTCTCTGTTCATACAAGCCTCCTTTTACACATTCCTTTCATACATCATCCTTTTACAGCACCTGTAGTCAGACCTTCTACAATCTGATTACTGAACAGGCAGTATACAATAACGGTAGGTGCAATTGCGATAATGATTGCTGCGAACATCTGTACATAGTTTGTGGCATATGGTCCTACGAAATATGTAAGTGTTACAGGCAGTGTTTTCTTTGCCGGATCTGAGACAAATACCATAGCCATCAGCAGCTCATTCCAGTTACCTACGAATGTCATAAGACCTGAAACAAAGAATCCTGTTCTGCAAAGGGGAAGTGCGATTCTGAAAAAGCATCCATAAATTCCACATCCGTCAATGGCTGCTGCCTCAAATAATTCTCCAGGCATAGATTTGAAAAATCCTGTCAGAAGGAAAATAGTCATCGGAAGTGAAAACGTAATATACGGGATCATCAGACCTACTCTTGAGTTAGTCAATCCCAGCCCTGCAAAACGTACGAACAGCGGAATCAGGATACAATGTACCGGAACCATCATCCGATCAGGAAAAATGTGTGTGCTGCTTCTGATAATTTCCAATGCATTCTTGCAATGGCAAATGCTGCCATTGCTCCAAAAAACAGACTGACTACAAGTGTGATCCCACAGACCAGTACTGAGTTTACAAGTGCAATTCCAAGCTTACCCATTGTCCATGCCTGCTGGTAATTTTCCCAGTGAAATACTTCCGGCAGGGCAAATGGAGCTGCCATTACGCCTGCATTATCTTTTAATGAAACACATAACATCCATAACAGCGGAGCCACATAAATCACAGCAAGTGCAATAAGAAATATATAAAGAATTACTGTAACAGGCTTTACCGGTTTTCTTGATTTTTTTGTCTGCATCTCTGTTACCTCCTAGCCCTCGTAAGTTTCAACTTTAATTACTTTTTTAACCAATAATGTTACGATCAGACACATAACCAGTAAGACTACAGAAATCGCACTGGCATAACCATATTTAAAATAGTTAAAACCTTCCGCATAAAGTTCTGTCGCAAGCACCTCGGTTCTGTGGTTTGGTCCACCCTGAGTCATGTTATACACAAGGTCAAAGAATTTAAGAGAACCGATACAGTTCAATGAAAGTGAAGTTACCATCATTGGTTTAATCAACGGAAGTGTAATGTAACGGAATGACTGTGTCTTTGATGCGCCGTCTATATAAGAAGCTTCATATATGTCTCTGGAAATTCCTGTGATCTGAGCCATATAAAGCATCATATTCTGTCCAACATACTGCCATAAGGCAACAAACGCAATCACCCACATGGGAAGTACAATAAAACCTTTGGAATCCATCAGCCAAAGAGGGCCTTTGATTCCGAACTGTGCCAGCAGATTATTGATACCGATCTTTGGGTTAAACATAAATGCCCATAAAAGACCTAAGGCTGCTGAGGAAAGAACGGATGGAAGATAATAAATATTTTTGAAAAGGTTTCTGCCTTTCTTAATATTGGTAAGCATAACTGCAAGACCAAGGCCGATCACCTGCTGAGTGATAGCAGAAAAGATCATAAAGAAAATAGAGTTCTTTAACGCAATTTTAAATGTAGAATCTTTAAAAAATAGATTTTTATAGTTTGCAAGTCCGGTAAATTTGGGCGGTGTCAATGCCGCATAATCGCATAAAGAATAATAAACCATCTGCACCATAGGGATAACCAGTACCAGGACAAACATGATCAGTGCCGGTGCGATAAATATGAAAATAGCCTTCTTATTACGTAAAATTTTATCCATAATTGCCTCCATTTAAAAACTGCTACGGAACTTTTTTTCTTCCGCAGCAGCCATGTAAATTCTGTACTATCTATCCACAATTATTTCCAGACGTTTTCTTCATAGAAATCCTGTACTGTCTGGAAGGCTTCTTCCGGAGTCTGGTTTCCAAGGAATATATCAACCATTGCATTGTCGAAGCAGTCACCTGCTTCTACAGATGCCAGAGATTCATTGTAGAATCCAAAAGTACCAGTTGCTTTGTCCATAATATCCTGAACATATTTCAGCTGTGCAGGAGCTTTGTCATAGTCAATGTCAAGATCTTTGATGACCGGGAATTTTCCTCCTATTTCTGCTGTATATTTCTGTGCTTCTTCATCTGTAAACATCTTCATCAGCGCAATTGCTGCATCCTGATGCTCTGTTGTAGAGCTCATCATTAAGTTGTCTGTTTTAACGATCATACGGTTCGGATCATTCGCTCCGTCGATTCCAGGGAACTGGAATACACCGCATTTGCTCTGGAAATCAGGATTATTGCCATTGATCTGAGCCATAGCCCATGATCCTGTACCAGCATTGCTGCATCTCCATTGTAGAAGTTTGCTGTAGCCTGATCATTGGAGTCACCAGCTGCTGTTTCCTGGAAATACTGAGATAACTCTTTTAATTTCTCACCTGCAGCAATACAGTTATCGTCTGTCCAGTTTGCTTTATGATCTGCGATTGCCTGAAGATCTACACCTGAACGGTCACAAAGATAACCTGCGATCATTGACAGGCACCATGAAGTTCCTGCGGAACAGGAGATTGGTGTAATACCAGCATCCTGCAGTTTCTTACATACATCGATCAGTTCATCATAGGTAGTCGGAACTTCTACTCCGGCCTTCTCAAAAAGCTCTGTGTTATAGTATACACAGGCAGCTGCGAAGTTTGTAGGAACTGCCATAATCTTTCCATCATAAGTCAGTCTGTCAAAGATTCCATCTGTAAATGTTGCGTACCAGTCTTTTTCCTGATTCTCAAGAATATCTGTCAGGTCTGCTGCTGCTCCTGCATTTACATATACATCCATGTTGGGTCCCGGGTTACAAATGTATACATCCGGTGTCTGTCCTGCTGCGATCAGGGCATTTAATTTTCCGTCATATTCTTCCAGATTTGTTGTGATCGGTGTTACATGGTATTTCCCTTCATATTCTGTATTGAAGCGATCAATAACATCTTTGTATCCTTTGGAAACCAGATCCTCTGTAGCTTCCAGGTCATCCCAGAACATCCATTTGATTTCCTCTGTGTCATCTGCATATACAGGCACTGCTACTGCCATGGTTCCCGCTACCATAGCTGCTGAAAGTAATACTGAAAGTAATCTCTTCTTGTTCATTTTTTTAATCCTCCTTTTGATTCATTACCTCGTTTCTTGATGGTTCTACTATATCAGAATGTCCTGTGATTGGCTCCATAATTCTTGTCATGTTGCTATCAATTCTTGCTATTTATCTACTACTATTCTCTTTAATATGTCAATTTTAATAGATTTTTATATTCTTTTTTGTGTATTTTGACATATGCTTTTATTATTTCAATTTTTCCAATGTTATATATTGCCATTTATACATGTTTTTGATACATTATATACACAAACATTAAAAAGCAACATTTGCTATCAAAAGCAATAATTAGGTGTGAAAGGAGTCCATATGATCCATAATTTACAGGGAATTCATGAAACCGTTGATTACAAAGCAGATACCCAGATCTGTCTTTATTACAATAAGGAAGCCGAAAACTATCCGCCTCACTGGCATCCCTCATTCGAAGTGATCATGCCTGTTATTAATGACTACCGGGTTGTCTGCGGTCATAACGATTATCTTATCAAAGAAGGAGAAATTCTTGTTATATGTCCCTGTATACTTCACGAGCTCTTTGCTCCGGCTACAGGAGAAAGGATTATTTTTCAGCCCAGCCTGAACCACATCAAGCTAAAAGAGCTAGACTGATCACACCACTCCTCAGTCCTGCCATTCTGGTCACCAAGGAAGAATATCCACAGGTCTATGAACACATCCACCGTCTTATGTTGGAAATCAAGGATGAATATATGAATTTTACCACCTATTCTGAAATTTCCATCATTGCAAAATTCCTGGAAATCTTTGTGGATATTGGCAGAAATCACAAAGCTTTTCATCAGCAGGACGGAGACCGTGATATTCACCATCAGAAAGAATATATGGAGAAATTTCTGTTTATCACCGACTATATCAGCAACCACTTTTCTGAAAACCTTACTCTGGAGGAGGTTGCCAGTCTGGCAGGGTTCAGCAAATATCACTTTGCCCGCCTTTTTAAACAATATACTAATTCCTCCTTCTACAAATTTCTGAACCAGAAAAGAATTGAATACGCAAAATCTCTTTTGCTGGATCCGGAGCTTGCTGTTACCGAAGTGGCAGTACAATCAGGCTTTTCCAGCCTGTCCGCCTTTTTACGGATGTTCAAACAATTAAACCTGTGCACTCCCACAGAATTCCGAAATATGTATGATTCACACTTCCAAAAAACACCTGCTTCCGGGAAAAAGTAATCCCGGAAGCAGGTGTCTGTATTTGCTGCTTTGCAGCAAATACACCCCAGAAACAACAGCATCCCGTTTTCATCCTGCTGAACATAATACTGTTCTATTGCTTCTTCAATCATTTAATTTGCCTGTGTCCCATTCTTCTCATCCGAATCAGCATTTTTATCTCTGCCAAGTATATGATCAAACTCATCAAGAATATCCGTCATCAAGCCTTCATCAATCCGACTTCTACACTCTGCAATCAATACATCAGAAATTCCATAAAATGCTTCTGCAATACTGCCTGTAATAGCACCAAGCGTGTCAGTATCTCCACCAAGTGATACTGCATTCCGTATGGCATCCTCAAAATCTTTGGATTCCAGAAATGCAATAATTGCCTCCGGTACTGTTCTCTGACAAGTCTCGTCCATATGATATCCCGGTCTGATCTCATCAAGTGTTCTATCAAGATTGTAATGAAACTCCCTCTCGATGTATTCTTTAATTTCTTCTTTTGAAGATTCATTCCTAGCCATGTATATTGCACTGGCTGTTGCCTCTGCACCCTTAATGCCTTCCGGATGATTATGTGTCACATTTGCTGTCGCTCTTGCCACCTCTCTCGTTCTTTCCAGCGAATCATAAAGCCATCCCACCGCTGACACTCTCATGGCGGATCCATTCCCATAACTTCCGTATGGCTTAGGATTTCTTTCTCTAAGCCAATACCTGAATCTTCCACCATAACCTGCATATGGATATCTTTTTCCCCAATCCTGCATATTAGTTACTACTGCCTCTTCAATTTCCTTTACTGTAGCTTCCGGTCCAACTGCAAGAAGAGCTTCTCCAACCGCTATTGTCATAACAGAATCATCTGTAAAGTCACAGCCTTTAGTAAACAGATCAAATTCCTTTGTTTTATCTCCTCTATCAAATTCAAATGGACTTCCTATAATATCTCCTAAAATTGCTCCGTACATATATGCCTCCAATCTCCGGATTGCTCCGGCAGCTCTTTTTCTTTGTTACAATATGAGTATAGTTGAACGACATCTTTATATGGTCGCTGTCCGGGCGACACTTTTTAGGACAAAACATACGCTGATACTATAAGTGCCGACGTAACATATGACAATCAATATTTACTTGTAAACTCTTCATAGAAAATGTCTTCTTCCTCAGCAGTTGTATCCTTATCAATAAATTCCTGTAGATCTTTTTTCATGTTATCAAAGACTTCCTGACTATGCCTTTTATCACAAAAAGCTGTATGCATCATACTTCCATATACATCTTGCTCCTATACTCCAAGAATTTCATTCGTATACTTAAACAAAGTTACATTCAACTGCATCATATCATACTGCTTATCTATTATTGCCTTCTGTACAATCAGATCCACCTTACTGCTTGGCTGAACGCCCAGTCCGCTCTGGCAAGTAAGTCTTTTGACTGTTCCAAATCAAGGTGCAGTGCAATACAGAGTGCCATTACCGTCTTTTTCTTTGGATGATAGTTCTGGTCACACTGAATCTTTGAAAAATGTTTCCTATCAAGATTTGCCCGTTTCCACACATCCTTATTATCAAGATGTGCTTCATCAATCAGCTCAAATAATTTGTCATGAAACGAAACTCCAATATTCGCAAGCTGGTCTTCCAATGATATATTTTCTAACGACATGAGCAATTCTGTCATGCCAGTATCTGTCATTTCCTCAAATGGATAGTTGTCTTCTTCTCTCTGAAGCATTTCTTCATTGAAATCTTCTTCTGCCAATTCTTTTATACGAGTACTTCTTCTGCTCCTTATCGGATACTCTTTTCTATGGATTTCTCTGACGTAATTTGCATCTATATAAGAATCAATATCCCCAACAATCTGACCGGACAGCTGAAAAGATCTTTTATCAAACACTACCAGTATGATTTCCATTTCATTTTCTGTAAGAAACTGGCTGAATACTGACACAGCGATCTGTAATGCCTTGTCCTTGGGGAATCCATATACTCCTGTCGAAATCAGTGGAAATGCTATACTCTCACACTCAAGCTCCAATGCTTTCTGTAATGATTTTCGATAACAATTCTCAAGGATTTCAAATTCATAGTGCCTTCCATCTGTCCATACCGGTCCTACTGCATGAATAATATATTTTGCCTTTAGATTGTATGCACCGGTAACAGCAATATCACCTCTTGCAATCTTGCCGATGCCTGCTCTTTCGGCAAGAAGCTGTTCTTTTCCTGCCGCCTCATATATGGCTAAATCTGTACCGCTTGCACATATCGGATTCGGATTTGCAGTATTTACAATCACATCTGCTTTCACTTTTGTTATATCGTTACGAACTATCTTAAATGGCATCGTACATCTCCTTATACTGATATCTGTTCTGGTTTTCTTCCCTGTACTTTTCATTTCTTATTTTATCGACTGCATTTTGTTTTTCTATCTTTGCTTTCATTGCAGCATAACCATTTTGCTTAAATTTTTCTATCAGCTCGTCCCCATAACAATCACGAAATTCTTCTCTACATTTCTTTAATGCATCCAGTTGTGTAGATAAAAACTTATCAAAGAAGCTTCCCAGTCATCGCACTCTTCGCCTTCCTTGCATGTGGTATACATGTCACACACACCATTAGAGTCAAATCCACAAGTTTTGTCAACCCTCATACTGATCCCCTCTCGATCCATCAATACTTTTCTGCATAGATAAATTTTTTCATCGAATTCTTTCCTTGTAATTATACACTTTTTCTGATGATATTACTATCTGCATGGATATTTGAACTTACTATTGAACTCTTCTTACTGAAAACTATAGATACTCAATTTGAATATAGGTTTTCGACAATTACATTGTATTTCAACCCGAATATTCTTATTGTCCTTCAGTGTGTTTATAAATGAATTTTATTATATATTTATAAAATTTTATACTAAAAGTTTCAAAATAGTGATACTATATTTATATTTAGATTAAAAAATCAACAACATATACAACGTCACCTTTTTTCTTTCCAAATACACTCTTTTGGGTTCAATTACTCAATTCTTACTGTAACTACTTTTCTAGTGATATTATGTTTTTTCATAATAACCTCTATACAAATCTTATAAATGCGCAAAAAACTATTGAAAAAAACATAAAACGTGCTATAATCGCTTTCCGTTGTTGAACAAAGCGCTAATTTGACAGCTAAATATTTTTCGGGAGGACAACCATGCGTAAAAAAAAATAAATTAAGAATAATACTCATGTGGATGTTATCGCTTACATTGATATTAAGCGTCAATTTTAGTGTTTTTGCCTCAAATCAAAATATTGCTCAATTGGTCAAGTGTTCAAATTCATCATATACGCCCAAGACAATATGGCGGTGCTTTAAATGATTTTAATAATTTAATGCCTGTCAAAACCGAAAGCCATAGAGCAATAACTTCTTGGTTTAGAAATTATTAAGGAGAGTACATAATGGAAGATGTAAATGCAATACACAGAATTTTTTAAAAATTTAAAATATGAAATGGATAATAATGGTTGGGTCTATCAATGGCATTTAGGTGATGAGCCTATAAAAGTAACTCATAAATTTTACCCACCTGTATCCTCCGAAGAATTTCAGTTATTTGAAAAATATTTTCCCAACATGAAACTTCCCGCTTCGTATAAAGCCTTTTTATCTTGTTCAAATGGAATGGAGCTTTTTTGTGGAGAAGAGGGTAGTTCTCTAGTCAGCTGTACCATCTACTCTTTAAAAGAAGCTCTTAATCAAAAAGAGGTTTGGAATAATACACCCATTTTATCTGATCCAGAATTCACCTATCATCTTCCCGTTCTTTTTCTGCAAGATATAGGTGATATAACCATGGATTTACAAGCTGTATTAGAAGGTAGAGAAGATTATTTATGTTATCCAGCTCCTGACACCGATCGTTTTAACCTTCCTTTTAATGAATGGTTGGAGCGCTATATTGTATGCCAGGGACATGAATTTTGGTTTTTCTTAAATCCGTAACTACCAAAATACTTTCTCTATATTTTTATTTAAAAATATATGTTTATGAAAAACACTCTGACTACTAATAAGTTGGAGTGTTTTTATAATTCATATTATATTTATAGATTTACTCTCAGTGCTACACATTCCGGGGGTTGAGGCCGTCCCCAAAGTGCGTTTTGATATCCAAACGCTATGCTTGCCAGATACTTCCGAACACTTTTTAAGGAAACCATACCATCCGTCCAACCATTTTATATTAATTCTCATCCATATTATCTTTCTTCTCCATCAGCTGTTTCAGCTTTTTATTTATTTTGCTTCTATTCTCCTCCTGTAATTTTCCGCAGATAGATAGCAATTTCAGTGCAAACCACCAGATATACAAAGATTTAAAGCTCTGGAATGCTGATCATCCAGCATTCCATGTGCCACATTGTTGCGCATGTTAAATCCAAATTTTGAACAGAAAATCGTATTTAAAGCAAATATAAGGTCTTCATCCAGACTTTCTTTTACTCCTTCCAATTCTAAGACAGCGTGCATTGATTTTATTTCTTCAATCCCTTCTTCATTCAT
>ENA-OQCN01000447-OQCN01000447.1-human-gut-metagenome-genome-assembly--contig:-NODE-447-length-22242-cov-3.020167_pt1 | contig 22242 bp, 29 predicted proteins | sample MGYA00242497_ERZ504576 | MGnify/ENA primary metagenome ERZ504576 (study PRJEB26092, sample SAMD00036296) | human gut metagenome | host: Homo sapiens | study: EMG produced TPA metagenomics assembly of... | reverse complement strand
CCGCGTCGCGCGTTCTGGCTCTTGCTTTTGCCGGTACAAAACCTTGCGCTGACGGGCAAGCTGTTCGATTTGGTTTTCTAAATCGCTCTTGTGGGCCTGCACCTCGGCAAGGGTTTGCAGGCGGCGTTCCCACAAAAGATGTGTTTGCTGCTGATAGCGGTTGAATTTCTTGAAATCCTCCCGCAGCAGAAAATAGCAGCGTTTCGTGGCTTTGCGTGGTAGGCTTTGCGCAGCAAAGCGCAGTAGCGATAATAGCAAGCCATAAACCCGGATACCTTGCGGTGCAGTTTGGATAGGCTGCTGCGGTACCGCATTCGTTTGCCCACAGGCGCAAGCTCCGGGGACAGCCACTGGGTAGGCTCTGGGGCGTGCTGCGCTTTATATTCCCGGCACATATCTGCGGGCAGGTGGCGGAGTTGCCGGTAATAATCGCGCAGCGCCGATTCGGAATACCGTGCATCCAGCCGATCAATGCGCACACTGCGCTGCGCGCTTTGGTGCCGAACCGCCATGTGCTCTACGCGCGGACCATATTTGACCGTGTAGCCCATAGCCTGCAATTCGGCAATAAAACCGTCAAAGGTGTCCGCAGCAGCTATAGCAAGCTCCACATCCTTGCGCACCATGCTGCGGATGGTCGGCTTGCCGGTTTTGCCGCTGAGCCAATCGGCATAGCCTTGCCCTTTGCCGTCCGTTTCAATAACGGATAGCTTGTTTTCCCGGCAGAGTTCATCGGAAATTTTGCGGATGCCCTGATAGTAGGTGGCAAAGTCATTGCGGAACATTTTGCCGTCCATATAGGATACCGAGTTCACAACCACATGATTATGCAGATGTCCCTTGTCCAGATGGGTACTGACAGTGCATTCAAATCTGTCTGCCAGAAAGCGGCGGGCAAACTCGCAGCCGATTTGATGCACCTGCTCCGGCGTAGCCTCACCGGGTGCAAAGCTCTGGATAATGTGGTAGGCCAGAATGCCCTTGTCAGTTGGCATGAACAAACGCGCTTGGTTTCTTCCATGCTTTGACAGGCGGTGTCCGGGTCACATTGAAATCCCGACACATACAGCTGGTGTTCGGTTTTGTCCTGATTTTGCGTATAGGATAACAGGCGCTTCAAATCGCTCTCGGTAAAGATTTCGGTTTTATTGGGATTGCTGGTGTAATCCAGACACCTTTGCAGATGATGCCTGACAGGTATGATTTTGGTATAGGCTATGGCACACCGCCTCCTTTGATATACATCCAAACTTTTTCCATGATCTGCCTTGCAATCAGAAGGTCTGTGTTGTTTGCGTTTCCGCTGGCATTTGCCACATGGGCAAGCTGATTCAGATTGTTGCCAAGAGCAGATATTTGATAAGACATTTTTAAGTAGTCCGCTGTCGGGCGTTCCAAAAGCGGTGCATTCATCAGTGCCTTGCGCAGTACCTGCTCTTGATTGAGTCCGGTGCTTTTGCTCAGGTAAAGCAGACGATCTTTCTCGGACTGATTCAGGCGCAACAGTTTTTTATAGGGGCGTTCTCTCATAGTTCACCATCCAAGACGGGGGTTTTAGGGGAGCTTCCCCTAACAAGAGGCGATGTGATATCACATTGCCGTGCTTGCTCGTACTGTTCCTGCGGAACAGTACGCCGTCTGCCAAAAGGTTTTGCGCACTGGTGCCGAGCCGCATAGGTGTCGATTTTTCTTCCCAGCTTGAAATTCGCGGCACGGTATTCGATGTTATATTCCGTGGCGACCACCTTTACACCGTGCTTCATAAGCTGTCTGAAAAACGAAATGAGGTGTCCTTCGCTGCGGCTGATATGGCGCATCCGGCAGATATACACAGTGTCGATTTCGCCTTTGCGGATATGCCGCAGCATCTCCCGGTACCCGGGACGCAGCAGCCAGCCGCAATGCTCATCGGTGCTGCTGCCCACAACAGTGCAGCCATCAGCATGAGCCTGTAAGGCGCAAACTTTTATGCTGTCCATGGTCCCCACATAGTCGCCGGGAATTCTGGCATAAAGCCATACGCGGCAGGGACTAAGTTCTTTTTCCATAATTTCCTTGTTTCCCTTCAGTATTAGATTCGTTTGGCGATCACAAGCATCTGCCGTTGTCGGTAATGTTGTCGCAGGTGGAAAGCGTGAGCAGCTTGTCGCCGTATTGGGCGCTCATACCTGTATCGTACAGCGCCCGCACTTGGCAGGCTGACACATAATCGGCAAATTCTTCCGTGGAAGCAGCGTCCACAAACAGATAGAACAAGAACGCATCGGCGGCATCTGCCTGCACGGTCGTGTGGATCACGGCAAAAATTTCATAGGCGCTGCTGCCCAGCTCCGTATCGAACCAAACGGTTTTGTGTGCTTGCCAGAAATCTTTGTTGCGGTACTTGGCAAGGTCTGCGAACATCGAGCCGTCTTTCATGTTGTGGCCGTAGATAATCAGGTTGTCGGACGGGGCAAGCGCATCGCAATCTGCCTGCATAAAGGGGCATCCATAGTCCGTGTAGTTCTTTTCAAGTCGTGCTTCAGGTAATAGTTGGGGTCTGCCGGTGTCTGCATCACGGGATAGTCGATGCCGGGGCCCTCGATTTGAAGCCAGCCGACCAAGTCAGGATTTTGCTCATACAGCTCCTCGCGTTCGGGAAGAAGACTCCCTTCACCGGTATCAAAGTAAGAAGCAGAAGCTGCCAGCTGGCTGTACAGCGCTGCCTGCTGAGAGGACTGTCGAAAATACAGTGCCAGAATGCAAGAGCAAATGAGCAATGTGGTGCCCAATAAGCCAAACAGAAATGCGGTGATTTTTTGGTTCATGTTCAAACTCCATAAAAAATAAGGAGGCCCGCGAGGTCTCCCCAAAATTGCAAATTCGATCATTGTAGGAATCGCTCCTTAGTGTTCACTGTCCTCAGTTTCAGAGCCGCGCTCGGTGACAGCTTTGCTGTGGACACACTTGAAAATCAATACCGCCAGCCCGGCAAGCGAAATACCAGCTACGGTCAGCAGCAACCCCAGCGGGAAGGTATCGCCGGTCTGCGGAATAATTGGCTGCGGTGCAGGAGTCGGCGCAGGCGTGGTGCTGAGGGTCGGCTGCGGGGTTTCCGTGGGATGCGGTGTTTCTTCCGGCTGCGGCGTTCTCTCAGGTGTGCGGGCATCCTTCATCACAACAGTTTGCACTTCGCCGGTGGGAAGAACGGTAAAGCGAATGCTCTCCGCAATATCGTACCCATCCGGTGCCGTGATCTCGGTCAGCGTGTACTCTCCGGCAGGCAGCTTTTCGATATAATGCGGTTTGTCGGAAGATACCCAGCGGTCAATTTCCTCGCCATCCTTGTCGGTAATGGTCAACTCCGCGCCGGGCAGTTCTTCCATTGTGGTCAGGTCCACCTTGGAGATTTCCACCTTAATAACATCGTCCCGCATCTCAAACTGCTGTACCTCACCGGTGGGCAGCACCGTAAACGGTACACTTTCCGCAAAAGCGTATCCGTCCGGGGCTTTCACCTCGGTCAGCGTATAATCGCCTGCGGGCAGTTTCTCAATGTAGTGAGGTTTGTCGGTGGATACCCAGCGGTCAATTTCCTTGCCATCCTTGTCGGTAAGGGTCAGCTCTGCGCCGGGCAATTCCTCCATTGTGGTTAAATCTTTCTTGGAGATTTCCACCTTGATGGTGTCATCGCGCATAATCACGGTGGCATCGTCCAGCAGTTTCCAATCGTCCCAAGTCCAGAACAGGAAGTTCTTTGTGGTCAGGTAATAGACCTCGGCGTCCTGCAGGTTGCTGCCGTTCTCGTCCACCTTTTGCAGCAGACGGAAGGTGATCTCATCCGCCAGCGCGTAACCATCGGCGGGGCGGGTTTCGGTCAGGGTGTAGGCATCACCCAAGTGCAGTCCCGTCACCCGGTGGGGCGTGTCGGTGGACACCCAGCGGTCTACCACATTTCCGTCAGAGTCTTTAATGCACAAAGTGGCACCGGGCAGTTCCTCGTCATTGGTCAAATCGCGCTTGCTTACCCACATTTCGGTAGGTTTGTCGGTACAGGTACTCTCCAAGACCTGCACAGCCTGCCCGTCGTAGGTAAAGGTGACTTCCATGGGTTCTTCGTTGACATAGTAACCCAGCGGGGCGCGGATTTCCTTGACGATATACTTGCCGCTGTTGGTGGTATTGTCCTTGTGGGTGCTGCTATCGTACTGTTCACCGCGGATGGGAATATCGCAATCGAAGTAGGTGGTGCCGTCCGCATTGGTTTCGGGGCTGGTAGCCACCAGCTCACCGGCTGCAAAAACAAGGCTGCCGTCTGCATCATAGATGTCATCGGCGGTGTACAGGTTAAACACGGCACCTGCAAGATATTTGCCGGTTTCGCGGTCAATCTTGTACACGCCCACACGGGCCTTTTCGCGGTCATTATAGAACTTGAGGGTCTGCTGCTCGGCAAGCTCAGCATCTGCATTTTTGCTGCGAACCACCGTGAAAGCCTGTTCAAAAGCACCATCGCCAGACTTGGCAATGCTCTTTGCCATTACCACATCGTTCAGCTCGTTGTCCCATGCAAAGGTGACATCGTAGCTGTCCGCAGTACCCACATAGCCATACGGCGGTTTGGTTTCCGCAATGTGGTAGCTGCCCAGCGGCAGGGTCACGCTGACTTCGCCAACCGTGCCATCGTGGATGACGCTCAGAAAATCATAGGTCGCTGCCGTGCGCGCAGGGGCAAACACGGCAGTATCGGCGGTGCCGTCACCGGTGGTGACCACTGCCACCACATCGCCCTTGGCGTACCAGAAGGTGCGGTTGCCGTAGTTATCCAGCTGGCGATCCTGCGTGTAGATGTCCTCGGCTGCCGTGATGGTGTACTCGGCACCGGCCAGCGGGCGGGTTTCGTAGGTGAAATTGCCGCTTTCTGCTTCGCCCGTCATCCACGGGTCAATGCCGCCCGGCTCAGACTGCCAGCCGGTCAGCACCTCGCCGGTCTTGCGGATGGTCAGCTTGCCGAGGGTTTCATGGTTGGCGTATTTTTCGCCAATTACCAGCGTGTCCATGCCGTTTTCGTTTTTATCACCGGTTGCCTGATAAATGCGGTCGGTGGTGATGGTAAAGTCTACATAGAAACTTCCGTCTGCATCGTCAGCAAGAATACCGTTTTCATATCCGGCAGTATCCAGCCATTCGTTGTAGAATCCGTTGGGGCCGGTGATCTCCACAATACGGTATTTGCCCAAGGGAAGTTTTTCAGGCAGGGTCAGGATGCCTCATCATTGGTGTAGAATGTGCTGACATTTTTGGTAAGATGGCCGTTTACGGTGTCGGTCATGGTAACCAGTTTGGGATTGCCTGATCGTCATAGCGATAGTGCCCCATGTCATCCAGCCAGTAGATCTGGAACGCTGTGCCCGGCAGCAATACGGGTTTGCCGGTTTCCTCATCAATCTTGGTGATGCGCAGATAGACCTCAATTTCCTCGTCCAGAACCGTGAACTTCTGATAGCTGTCAGAGCCGGTCAGGGCGCTGTCTTTGGGCGTTGCATGGCACACCAAGGTTGTTATCCTGCGCAGGATCAACGCTCACAAGGAACGGCTCTGCCTGATACAGGTCCTGCGGGGTGGTAGTTTCCACCACAAGTAGGTGCCATAGGGCAGCCCTTGCACGCGGATGTTGCCGGTATCGCTGCTGAAGATCTCGGCCAGCTGGTATTCATTGGCGTTGCCGGTGGGCTGCCAGCCGTCACCCTTGCCGTTTTTGTTTTCTCCGGCAGCGGTCAGGGTCTTGTTGTAGGCAGCAATCTCAGCGGCGTTGACCTCGTAAGTTTTGGCAATGGCCTGCGTTTCGCCCGAAAAATCCCATTTCAGATGCGCATTGTCATAGCTTTTGTTGATATAGGCATCCAGAATGCTTTGCAGCGTGTAGGCACCGGTTCGGGTCTGGTCAAATTGCGCTGCCTTAGACAAATCCGAAACGAGATAGAAGGTAAACCCGGCGTTTTCCAGTTCCAAACCATTGGACTGCCCGCTGGAAGAAACGATCTTGCTGATTTCCACATTGCCCTTGGCAACCTGATCCTGGCTTTCGGCAAGGGTGTTGTCCGCGTGCAGGTGATAGTTTGCGCGATAGCTGGTCTTGTCGATTTGCTCACCGGCAGCCTGCCGGTTATCGCTGAAGGTGGTTTTCTCCACATACCAGCCTTCATCGGAATAAGCGGGCGTAATGTAGTAGTTGTGTTCGTCGCACAGATAGCCGTTGGAAAAGGAAAGCGAATAAGCATCATAGGTCCAGCTGCCGTCCAGTGCTTTGCTCTTGGAGATGGTGCTGAACTGGTTTTTGTACACCCAATCGGTGTACTGCCCGCCGCTGCTGGCCAGTGCCGTGACTTGACCGGTGGCGGACTTAGTTCGGCTGTCCACAGTGGGATAGTGCCAGAAACAACAAGAGCGCCCTCACGCAGCGGAATGACCGTACCGGTGGAGCGCTCTACCACATAATATTTGCCGAGGTACAGGTTTGCGAAGGTCAGCCAGCCGTTCTCGATTTTGGCGCTGGCTACCAGATGGTCTTTTTTGAGCACCGGCAGGTAATTCGATACCCACTGTCCGCTGTTGTCACGGATGGTCGTGTGCCAGAGGGGATTGCCATCGGCATCCACGATTTTGGAATAATCCACAACACCGGTCACGCCGTCCGGGTGGGTGATGTCCTCGGCAGCGTACAGGTCATACACAGCACCGTCCAGCACAGCATCGCCGTGTGCCTGCCCGCTGGAAAATGCCGTGTCGTGGGCTGCCTTGCCGCCCACATAGCGCACTGCATCCAGATCCACCTTGGAAATGCTGATTTCGCCCAAGGTGCGGTCGTTTTTCATCACGCCGTCCGTGGCAGTCACCGTGTAGCTGTCCTCATTGGCGGCTTTACCGCTGTTGTCGGTGTTGTAAACGCGGGTAGAATTTTTGGCGGTGCTATAAATGGATACGGTAGTTTCCACGCCACCACTGGTCACCAGCTTGGTGCCGCCCTTGTCGGCTGTCAGGATGTCAGCGTTGTAATCGGCATTGTCCAGCCAAAGCACCGCATTATCGTTGGCTTCGGTGATTTCGATGTAATAACCGCGCTTGCCCAAGGGCGTTCCTGCCGTGCCGGGGTGGTTGATGTCCGTCCAGTCGCCAAAATACCCGGCAGGGGCTTTGGTTTCCACAAGGATAAACTTGCCCTGATTGCGCTGGGTGTAATACAGCGTGTGCCGCATCGCGTCATTGACGGCATAGGCAGCGCTGTTGATGACCGCATAGGTGCCATCTCCCTGACGCCGCACGCTGTAGGTGTTGTAGCCCCCGGTGGGCTGGTATTTGCCGGTCACCACATCCCACTGATAGATCTCATACTGGGCATCGGTTGCGATCTGGCTGCCGGTTTCGCTGTCGGTTTTCTTGAGGTTGACCTGCAAACTCCACTCGTCATTTTTCATGACATAGTCATTGTTGGTGTTCGCGGGTACCGAAATCGTTTGGCTGCTGCCGTTCGTGCCCCAGTACTTGCCGAATCCATACGGTACTGTGATTTCCTCATAGCGGAACTGGATGCTTCCCAGCTGCGCTTTAGCCGCTGCTATAGCATTGTTGACAGCGTTCTGGGCCTCACCCTGCAATTCCGCAATGGCGGCGTCGCGGGCACTGTTGGCGGCCGCATCAGCAGCCTCCTGCGTGGTGAAAGGACCAACCTGTCCATTGCGAGTGCCCGATGTTTTGGTAACGGCATAGTGCAGGCTCCAGCTTGCACTGGCATCGCCACCGTTCTTCTGGTAGTTGTCATCGGCGGTATGACCGCTGGTGGTCACAGTTTGCTTTCCGGCAGGGCTGATAGACCAGTTGCCGCCCTCGATGCTGCCGGATTTGGTTGTAGGTTCGATTTCAATCGTTGCACCGTCCACTTTTTCCAGTGTGGCAGTCTGAATCTTGTCGGTGCGCACACCGTAGGAAAAATCGAAACTGCCGCTGGCGGTCTGGGCGGGTGCCTCCCAACTGGCGTAGTATTCCTGCACAACAGGTTCCGGCTCAGGTTCCTCCTCACCGATCTCAGGTCCGATCAGGCAACGGTCTGCCATCCTGCGCGACCGGGATTATAGATGTAGGTGTAGTAACCGCGGGCAGAGGCGTAGGTTTCCACGCCGTTCAGCAGCTCATCGGCAGAGGCAAGATAAATTTCCGCGGTGGTGCTTTCGGGGAAGTTTTCGATGATATACATCTGTACATCGTCATAAATTGATGCACAGAAATCCAAAAGAGAGATTTCTTCACCCTCGTCAGCGGAAAAACAGCGGGCAGATCGTCCGCATCGCCCAAAGAAAGCTGGTTCAAGCCGCCCCAGATGCGAATCTGGTTGCCGTAGTGGTCACCGGGGATGCACTGGTCTGCGTTGACCGTGGAAGTGTTCACATAGGTGTATGTCGGGCATCCTGCAGGCTGACCGTTGGCACCGTGGGTGCAGCAGTAGGCGGGTTCGCCGTTGAACCAAATCAGCCAAGTGCCGTTGACCTTGGCAACCTTGGTGATTTTGCCGCTTGTCACCGCAGGGGTGGGGCGCTCGGCAAAGGCGGCAATTTCGCTGTCGGGGAAAGGATATTCAGCAGTCGCATTGCGGTCAATGGTCACCTGTAAGGTTTTGGTCAGGCAGCTGCGTCCGGCGCGGTATAAACCAGCTGCGCGGTAAAATCTGCATCTGCCTGCACATACACGCCCAGCACCGCAGCCGAAGTTTCGCTGTATTCGCTATGCAGCAGGCTTTCTGTGTTTTCAACGGGTGCGCCGTAGTAGTCCAGCAGGGTCACACCGTCCGGCAAAATCAGATCAAGGGCACTGCCATCGGCAGGGTACTCCACCTGTGCCAGAATGGGAACAAAGGCATAGTCTGCGCCGTCCAACAGGGGCGCGGCCATGGTAAGACCGTCATTGTCCAGTGCAGCGGCGGTCAGATAGCTGCCGCTGGTTTCTTCCAATTGGCTTTCGGGCCACTCGCAAATGCCGATTTTGGTTTCACCGGTGGCAACCGGCAGACCCTCGCTGCCGATATAGGAACCAATGGGTGCATCGGGCAAGTCGGTGTACAGTTCCGCGCCGACAACGGCAGCAGAGATTTCTTCTTCAGCGGGCTGCTCTTCTGCTGTTTCCGAGGTGGCTTCGGTTACATCCTCGCCGGGGTCGGGGCTGCTCTCGTCGGTCTGGCCGTTGTCTGTTTCAGACGGCTCGGTCTGCTGCTCCATCTGCATGGTTTCCTCGGTGGGCTGCGGTGTGGGTTCCTCCGCAAACGCCGCACCGGGCAGCATGGAGCAGAGCATTACCGCCGCCGCAAACAGCGCAGTAACGCGATGCTTCAATTTATAATGTGTTTCTTTCATTGTGAAATCCTTTCAAAACAGAGATTTTTTCACGAAAAAAGCGCCTGCAAAATGCAAACGCTGCGGTTATCTTTCGGGGGTATCTTGGGCGGGCTGGGCTTTGGCTTTTTCAAATTTTCGCACTTGGTTTACAAAACCGTCCAATAGGCAGGTATGCGCTTGTAGGTCAGCGTAGTAACAGGAACGGTCAAATCCACGGCGATCCATATCTTTGATCGTGCGAATGGAATCTGCCCATTCTCTATTTGCGCGAGAAATACGACCATCTCCATCACGGGTTTGAATGGCCGCTGCCAACACATATTTTGTGCGCTCCAAACCATATTCTGTCACTACCTGTTCAACAGCGCCAGCGCCCAGCCGCAAACCATCAAAGCGCTGTGCAAGCGCTGCGTCAATCTCGTCCCGACACCTTTCATTCAAGTGGCAAGACGCATGGTACTGCTGCAATTCGCCGTGTTCGCGGGCATAAGTGACGGACTGTCGATATACTTTGGGTGGGTTCTGCTGCTGTTCCTTTTTCAGCAAGTCATCTGCACGGTCTTCCACGCACTGAGCCACAATGCTCATATAATCGGTTTCCAGCTTGGAAAAATCCTTATACACATCCGCCAGCGGCGCGGGAGATTTCAGCAGTGCCCGCACCTGTGCAGGGGTGAGGTTCATTTCTTCCGTTGCCAGAATAATGTCCTCACGGACGCTGTACTCGTAGGCGTGGTGTAGAATTTCTTCTGGCGGCTGTGCGGTCAGCCATAGGCAATAGGCGCTCTGTTCCACCCGCATTTTTTCGCAGAGCTGCTCCTGCGGGGTCATTCTTTTACCTCGCACACCAAAGAATTGGTTTCCAGCACATGACGCAAAAATCGACCTGCCTGTCATAAGACATATTTTCATAGCAGACATCAATCAGCGTTGCATACAGCTTTTCCTCATCTTCTGGGGAAATGGCAAGAGAAATATTGTTTTGCGAACAATAGCACAGGTAATCAACAAGGTCGCCCATAGTATCTGCACCGCTGTTCTCCAACAATTCTTCCCACTCGTGCGGAAAATCGAGATCTTCCAGCACAATATCCACTGTGTCGTCACACATAGGAATGCTTACGGTTACTTCCTCTCCCGGATGAGGCTGAAACAGTCCAAAATAGGTAAACAGCCGGAACTCCCGGCTGCATCTGCCAGCGTGTTTGCCAGCAGACTCATCATTTCATCGTGCGTCATAAAATCCTCCGAAGCAGATAAGATTCCACAAAAATTACGACTGCATACTGAATAAATTACTTCGTGTATGCAAATCATTCAACATCTCTCCATTCCAAGGAGTTGTTTTCAAGCATATCTTCCCAAAATGCCATCTTGCCGTCCATGTCCATATTTTCATAGCAGATTTTGAGCAATGCAGTAAAAAGAACATCATCGGCACTTGAATTTTCGGATTCGTTTTTGTTCAGATAATCGGCAACATCTCCGATCGTTTCAGCACCGATTTTTTCAGTAACGGTTCGCACTCTTCCGGCCAGATTTCGCTGCCCACCGGCATGATGCGCATAACAGCGTCAACAGGATACTCCATGCGAATTTTATCTTCCTCGCACTGTGAGAAACCGTCTATAACGCTAATACAGCCCTCATACCTTGCCTTTGTAAGCAGGGTCAACGCTAATTCTTCAATAAGTTCTTCATAAATCATGTTTTCCTCCAATAGAAAAAGCGCCCACAAAAGTGAGCGCTTGGGTAAAGTATTCGGTTATGAGAACACCGGCAAACTTCCGTTTGCTGCATCCGTTTTCAGAATGGTGATCCAGTTGCTTTTGCCGTAGAGAAACCGCACGATATGCACGGTTTGCGTGGCATCGTCCACCGTATAGAACGCAAGGTAATTCATAACGATGGTGAAGCGGATTCCCCATAGGGAAAGCAGTTTGTCGGAAACGACTTCAAATTTGTGCGGGAATTCTGCCAGTGCTCCGATTTTTTCGTCGGCCACATCCAACAGCTTGTCGGCGGCAGTTGGATTTTTCAGTACAAGGTCGATATAGTCGTAGGCGTTCGCCATATCGCGCTCGGCGGCTTGGGTGACATGAATGTTGTATTTCATCTGCGCTCCCTGCGGTGGCGCAAATCAGCCATAACATCGGCAAAGGGGCGCGTGTTCCCGGCTTCCACATCGGCAAGGCCCTCTTGCAGCTTGCTGTACAGTTCAATGCGGCCCGCCATTTCCTCGTAGGTTTCCATGCTCATAACGGCAAGGTCGCCCTTACCGTTTTTGGTAATAAAGACCGGCTCGTTGTAGGCATGGCAGTAAGAGGAAATGTCATTGTAGTTGTTTCTCAAATCTGCGCTGGAACGAATGTTCGGCATAGATAGCACCTCTCTTTCATACAGAAATTATATCATAATTTGTGTATGAAAACAAGTAGGAGTTTTAGTTGAATGTGACAGTCCAGTAGGTATACTGCCCCTCGGCGGTGGAGCAAAACCAACAGCCGACACCCATGCTCGTAAAGCTGGCGTTGGTGATGTTGGCATAGTGGGCAGGACTGTTCTGCCAATAGCTGCATACGCTGCTGGCCGAGCCGATAGGACCGGCTGCGCAGATTTCGCTGCGGGTGGTCATGCCGCTGTGGTCGAACGCACCGCCTGCGATAAAGCTCTCGCAGCGGGCATCTGCCGCCGCGCTCAGCCCGCCGTCCATTGCCAGCGGGGAAAGTCCCGCCGCCGCACGGATGGCGTTGATGTTCTCCTGCACGGCCCAGTATGCGCTGTCGCTGCTGTCGATGCTCCACCATTGCTCCGTACCGGCTGCAAGGTCGAACGGCACCGCACCATAACTCATACTAACCTGTGCCGGAGTGGCGGCTACGGTTTCCTCCACCGGGGCTTGCGTGGGTTCTGCGGTGGGGACTGCCGTAGGCTCTGCTGTCGGCGCGGGCGTGGGGGCCTGTGTCGGTTCGGGTGTCGGCTCAGGGGTTGCAGTCTGCGCAGGTTCGGCAGTTGCAGCAGCTTCCACCGGCTGCGCAGTTTCTTCGGTGGCCGGTGAGATTTCCACAAGTGCAGCCGGTTCAGCCGCAAGAGTTTCATCCGCTGCCGCTGCACACCCGGACAGCGCCAATACTATGCCCAATGCAACAATAGATTTTTTCATAAAAACTACTCCTTTCATCCTTGGGGTGGTCGCGTATACGATTGGTCTTTCTGCCTTTAATCATAAAATTTATCGTTCCTCCTGTCCACGCTGTCGATTGTCGGTCTGACACTGTTGTTCCGGCTCGGTGTCGGTCACAATGTCTTTGTCGTGCATGTTCAGCAGTCCCTCCAGCACCGCAAGGCGCTTGCTCTTTTCAGTCAGTTCCGTTGCCTGTGGAAATGGCCGCTTGACTTCTTCCTCGGCGCTGGCAAGCTGCTGTTCCAACTGGATTTGCATATTGCGGGTCTTTCAATGCTCGGTTCAATACCATTTGCCAAATTGGAAAGGCGTGTCAGATTGCCTAGCACATCAGCTCCCAGCTGAGTGCTATATGAACCAGAGCCAGCCAATCTTGCATGGTACTCGTTGCCAAAAGGCAGATGTTGGATTTGCAGTTCCATACCCTTGAAATACCCGATAGGTACGGGCTTTTCGCTATTCAGTGCCAAGCCCAGCAGACCTAACAGGGCTTTCCCCGCAGGTTCTTTTTCGTAGTAAACTTTCTTTTCCAACTGGATACAGAAAACATCTTTGCCGTCCGCATCCACTACGGAGTGTTCCTTTACGGTGGCGGCGTCTACCGTGCATTTTCAATCTGTTCTTTGCATTTTCGGATTTCAGCCGGGAAGCCGATGGCAATTTATTTTCCAGTTCATAACGCTGGCTGTCATGGGCAGCTTTCAGTGTTTTAAGACGGGTCAACTGCACGTCCAAGTCCATCTTTTCCTTGATTAAGCGGATTGCCTGCCGCCAATGCCTTGACCTCGGCATAGGACAGCGCGGCCTCGTCCATATCATCGCAGCTGCGAGCCGGAGATTTTGAGGTCATGATCTGCCCGATGAATTTTTGCTTATTTTCGATAAGCTGCCACGAGTAGGCATCAAATGTTCCCTCCGTTACATAACGGAAAACATAGACCTCCTTATTTTCATTGCCCTGTCGTAATATTCTGCCCTCACGCTGCTCAATATCAGATGGCCGCCACGGTACATCCAGATGGTGCAGCGCCACAAGATGCTGTTGCACATTGGTGCCCGCTCCCATTTTGGCCGTGCTGCCCATCAGCACGCGAACTGCACCGCTGCGAACTTTTCCGAAAGTTCCGTCTTGCGGGCATCGGTGTTTGCTTCATGGATGAAGGCAATTTCTGTTTCGGGGATTCCGCGCTCGATCAGCTTTGCTTTCATATCATCGTAGACATTGAAAACGCCTGCCTTGGGCGTGGACAGATCGCAGAAAACAAGCTGCGCACTGCGTTGAGGCATGGTCTGCTCCCATATCTCAAAAATTTTGCCCACACAGATATTGACCTTGCTGTCAGGATCATCGGGCAAGTCGGGGTCGATCAAGCGCTGATCCAGCGCCAATTTGCGTCCGTCGTTGGTGATTTTCAGCATATTGTCCTCATAGGGCTTTACCATTTTATTGCGGATTTTGTCGGCCCGTTCGCCCAATTCTGTCACCATCTGCTTTTGTATTTCGGAGGGCTTTAGCTGGATGTTGGTTGCTTGCCGCCCACAAGAGCAGGGACAGGCAGTTTCAGCATATCTGCTGTTTGAATATCGGCGCATTCTTTGAACATTGCCATAAGTTCTGGCAGATTGAAAAAACGAGCAAAGCGTGTTTTTGTGCGGTAGCCGGTTCCCTCCGGCGCAAGTTCGATGGCTGTGACGGTTTCGCCAAAGGTGGCCGCCCAACTGTCAAAGTTTGCAAGGCCGTTGCGTTCCAAGGTGTACTGCTGCAAATAGCGCTGCATGGTATACAGCTCGGTCATACTGTTGGAAATGGGGGTGCCTGTGGCAAACGTTACGCCGCGTGCCCCGGTGATTTCATCAAGGTACTGGCACTTCATAAACAGGTCACTGGCCTTTTGGCTCTCGGTGGTGCTGATACCCGCGATGTTGTGCATCTTTGTAACGGTCATGAGGTTCTTGAAATTGTGTGCTTCATCGACCATGAGGGAGTCTGCACCCAGTTCCTCAAAAGTCACCACATCATCCCGTTTCGGGGCGTCCAGCAAATTTGACAGCTTGGTTTTCAACTGCTTTTTCTTACTTTCCAACTGCTTGACGGTCAGACGGCTTTCGCTGTTGTCCATGCTCTCCAACTGCATCTCCAGTTCGTCAATTTGCTTACGGATAAACTCGGCTTTTCTGGCATCGGAAAGTGGAATCTTTTCAAACTGGCTGTGACCGATTACCACAATGTCATAGTTGCCGGTGGCGATTTTGGCACAAAACCGCTTGCGGTTCGTTTTTTCAAAATCACGCTGCGTTGTGACTAAAATGTTTGCGTTGGGATACAGTTTCAGTGCTTCACTGGCAAACTGGCCTGTCAGATGGTTTGGCACGGCAACAAGCGTTTTACTGCACAGGCCCAGCCGCTTTTTTTCCATTGCGGCGGCAACCATTTCGTAAGTTTTACCCGCGCCAACCACATGGGCCAGCAAGGTGTTGTGGCCGTACAGGATGTGGGCAATGGCATTGCGCTGGTGGGGCCGCAGTGCGATTTCCGGGTTCATACCGAAAAACTGGATGTGGCTGCCATCGTACTCACGGGGGCGGATGCAGTTGAACTTTTCATTGTACAGCGCCACCAAGCTTTCCCGGCGTTCACGGTCCTTGAAAATCCAGTCTTTAAAAGCATCTTCTATCATCCGCTGCTTGGCCTGTGCTTCTTCGGTGGCAGGACCATTGAGCTTATGCTGCTCCTTACCGTTTTCGTCATAGATTGTATCGTAAATTTTGGTGGCCCGCAGATTGAGTGCATTCTCCAACAAATGATAGCCGTTGATACGTTTTGTGCCGTAGGTGTTCGTGACGCGGATATTATCGTTGCCCTGGCTCTTGTTGGAAATATACCAGTTATTCAGGTATTCATTGTAACGGACAGCTATTTTCTGTTCGCGGTAGGTTGACTGAAAAAGTTCATCGGCAAACCGCTTGATGATTTCCGGCCCGATCCATGTGACACCCAACCGGACCGTTATCTCGCCCGCCGTCAAGTCCTTGGGCTGCACCTGTTCCAACGCTTCTACATTGATGCGGAATGCCGGGTCTTGGTCGGCTGCAACATGAGCAATACGCAGCTTTTCGCGTACATTGCCGGATAAATACTCATCCGCCATAAGGTAAACAGGGCTGCCGTCCTCCTGTTTGCGGAAAGGCTCTACAAAAATAACGCCCGCCAGTTCCTTAGCAAGCGTCGCTTCATCTTTCCCGGTAAGGTGCATCATGTAAGGCATATCGACCTTGGCACGTTCCCCGATGCTCAGTGCCAGAGCGTCCGATGCCGTGTCGGCGTGGTCTGGTATCTGTGCAGAGCGGATAGTCCTTTTGGTGAACATATCCGACTTGCTGATAAAGTTTCCTTTTTCATCGACATTTCCAGTGAACACAGCAAATAGTAGCTGCTGTCATCCCGGAAAGACAACTCCGCGCTGCGGCTGTTGATTAGGCCGTGCTTGGCGCGGAAGGCATCATACTGGCGGTTAAGCTGGGCTTGCAGACGGTGGATTTCCTCGTCCGACAAGTCCTGCAACTGCGCATCGATCAGAGCGCGGGTAGTATCGCGCAGTTCCACCAGTTTGCGGATACGCTCGGCAGAGGCTGCGTTGGGATTACACTCCCGCATGACTGCGCCTTCGCGGTAATAGATTTTATCGTCCTTTACCGTGTAGCTGAAATTACGCACAAAGGGATCGGCATCAATGTACTTGGTGTCCTCGCCGCTTTCCTCCTGTATGGGAATTTCGGCTTTTGTCAGCGTGGCGGTCAAGTGCTGCATGGCAGTGTCGATTTGCGTTTCCAGCAACGGCTTTCCGAAACGGTCCACCGCATCGGGGTCTATTGGCTGGCAGGTGGAAGCCGGACCATACGGACCGGAGACTATCTCCATTCTGCCGCAAATCATTTCGGGGTGCTCCACAAGTAGCGGTTCATGGTAATGCCGTTGGCATCTTCTGCAAGGTGCAGCCAAGGCTCGTCCTGCTGGCGCAGCGTATCGCGCTTTTGCAGAAAATTACATCCGTCATAATTTTAGTGCCGCTGCCCTTGAACGCATTGTTGGGCAAGCGCACCGCACCGATGAGGTCGCAGCGCTCGGCAATGTACTTGCGGGCGCGGTCATCCTTTTTGTCCAATGTGCCGCTGGAGGTGATGATCGCCATGATGCCGCCGGTGCGCAACTTGTCGATGCTCTTGGCAAAGAAATAGTCGTGAATGGGAAAATGCAGCCGGTTATACTGAGGGTCATTGACTTGGAAATTGCCGAAAGGGACATTGCCCATAACGCAGTCAAAATAGTTGTCGGGGAGAAGCGCATTTTCATAGCCGGTCACTTGGATATTGGCCTTTTGATATAGCTGCTTGGAGATGCGGCCTGTGATGCTGTCCAATTCTACGCCGTAGAATTTGGCATCGCTGCTGCCAAAATGTCCGTGTGCGAGAAATGCGCCTGTGCCCATGCTGGGTTCTAGGATTTTGCCGCCCTTTACGCCGAAGCGTTCCAGTGCGCGGTAGATGGGGTGGATAACGGTGGCAGGGGTATAAAACGCCGTCAGGGTGCTGCTGCGGGCAGCTTCGTATTCGGATTCAGACAATGCTGCTTTCAGCTGGCTGTACTCGTTCGACCATGTACTTTTGTTCGGGTCGAACGCATCCGAAAGCCCGCCCCAGCCGTGTACTGCGCTAAAATTTTCTGCTCATCCTCAAAAGCAGGGCTGCCGCCGTTCGCTACGCGCTGCTCAATTTCTTTCAGCTTTTGGATGGCGGCAATATTGGCTGCAAATTTTTCGCGCGGTGCTGTCGGCAGGTTGTCCAGATAGGGGGCTTCATAGGTAATGGGTTCGCGGTGGTAAGGTTCATCTTCTGCCGAAAGCCTTTCTGCGTCCGCCATAACCTGCTCCACAAAGGGGCTGGGTTCTTCGATGACTTCGCCCACGATGGTTCAGCAGTTTCTTCCTGCTGCGCTTGGCGGCTTGGAACTTCCGGGGTGGATAGTGCTGCATTTTTGGGGTTGGCCGCAAGCAGCCGCGCAAATTCTTCATGGCTGACGGCACGGCCTACCAGCGGGAAACTTTCATCCCGCAGATGAATGTTTTCTCTGCCGATTTCCTCCACGGTAAAGGGTCTGGCATCTTCCAGATAAACCGTGCTGCCGATAGTTACAGGTGATTTTTCGACTTTTCTTGTAGTCGGATGATGCTTTTCAAACTCTGCTTCGGCGGTATTGATAAAATCCGAGAAAGCGCTGTTTTCAATGCCCTGCGCAGCAAGCTCGTGGTTATCTTGGAAGTAGTCGATATGGACAATGTTACCGTCAACCTCATAGCGGATTTCGTTCCGCAGAAGATTGGCATACACTTGGATTCCGTGCTCATCGTCCTCGGTGGTAGAGTAAGCAAACTCCACGCGGGTCAAATCGGAAAAATTCGGCTCGTTTAGCCCCTCATTCTCGCAGAAATCCGCGATGGCGTGTTTTGCATGATCGAGTGCGGCATCGTTCGCTGCACGAGCGGCTTGCTGTTCTGCTGCCCATGCCTGATAGGTAGCTTTTTCAGCATCGGTCAGATACTGGTCGTTGTAAACCAAAAGCCGCAGGCGTTGGGCAACCTCTTTCCACTTCAAAACGCGGCGATACTCGCCGTCCTCTGTACGTCGGGTGATTTCAAGATTTTTGCCCATGTGGTCAAGAAAGCCATGCCCACCATCACGGAAGAACCATGTGCCGCCGCCGATGCCGTATTCCTTTTTCAGCCAGCGGGCTTGATCTTCCTCGATAGGAAGTACCTGTGCAGAGAGATATTGCTGAATGCGAAATTTGCTATCTTCAAACCCGCCGCCTTTGCACAGTGCATCGGTAATGTCCTGCTCCGTAATGTACTTGCCGGATGCGTCAATGACGGGCTTGTTCCACTTTTTGACTTCTGCCGCAAGGTCGATATTTTTTACTTGCTGCTCATGGCTCGGCAGCCCTGCCTTTTCAGAATCTTCGGGAGTAAGAGTAAGCTGCTCCATCTGCTGCTGCACGGGTGTAGCCTTGATGGGAACCATCAGACGCCCTTGCTCGATAAGGTCAGCAATCTTTGCGGCAACAGCATCCCCATGTCAGATTGACCTGTGCTGTTTTGGTAAGATAGTTGCCCTCCCAAAGTTCAAGGTACATATCATGCCGGATAAAACCCACGGTATTGTCATCCACGAACAAATATGTATAAATTTGCTTGTAACAGTGCTTGCAAAAGGCGCTGCGCTCGGCAAGGTTGGGATGCTCATTGAAATATTCCAGAATAGCCGCATTGTCGGCACGGCTGGAGGATTCTTTCGCAAGCAAGCTAGAATCAGTTCATCGCTCAGCGGCGGCAAATCAGAAATGGGTACAGAAAAAGCGGAGGGCGTGGTATCGCTCTCGCTTGGGGTTCTTGTGTTACAGGCTGTAAATCTGCTGCATCGCCAGTTCCTCGGCTTGGCTCTGCAAGGCGTTCATCCACTGCGTCCAGCCCATAGGGTCGGTCTGCCGGTTCGGGGCGGTGCTCTGCTGTATCAGCGTCTGCATCGTCTGCTCGATTTGCCGGTGTACTGCGTTGTCCATCTCCGCCAGATGCGGGTACAGCGTTCCCTCCAGCAGCATCTCGTCGAACACCATCGGCGCGTTCTCCAGCAGGAATTTCCGCCGCAGGCTGCCGTACTTGCCGATTTCCGGCATCGGCGGCTCGTTCAGCGTCAGCGCCGGGATTTGGTAGCCGTTCACCATCATGTACTCCATTGTTGACCTCCTTGGTGTTATTGGTTTCTTCCTGTTTGTCACCATAATAGCGGACTTTTTCGGCGCGTGCAACACTGTCGATTTCTCTCGTGATGCTACCGATCTGCTGCATGAGAGGCCGTGCCGCCTGTTGGCAAGCGCTGCCCAAACACAGAGCAATGCGGTTTGTATCAAACTGGTTCACGGACTCAAGGGCAGACAGGTCCAGCCGCGCAGTATCCACGCCGCACCGCAGCGCGGCCATATACAGACAGCTTTGGGTGATAAGCTGTAAAAATAGCTGCCGCTGTTCGTCCGGCTTGGCCCACTGTAAGCTGCTGCCGTCTATCGCTTTTCCCAGTGCGGTTGTGAACATGGCGCTGCGCTGGGCAACGCAGGATGTAGAGAGCATGAGGAGGGCGCTCTGGATGCTGTCAGCGTGATTATCCGCTACGATTTTATCCCAAACAAGCCGCCAGTTCTGGTCTGTAATGACCACGGCAGCGCTTCGGGAATCTCTGCACGGGGGATGGTATCGGAAATGTCAAACAGATACCGCAGCCGGGAAGAATTGGCGCGAGTGTCAAATACCGCGATACCGTGCGCGCCGCGCTTGACCCAGCGGCCCGCATTATTATTCCAGTAGGCTATGTCGGCCACGGCTGTGGCGGTGGGGCTTTGCTCGTGAATCAAAAGCTGGTTCGGGAAACTATAATTATAAGCAATGGCCGCTGTCCGCAAAAATGCTTTCCAGCGGTCGCTGCTCTCCGTGACGGCTTGCAGCTGCTTTTTGGCAAGCGCACGGATATTTTCGTATTTAGCCATAGGCTGCTCCTTATCGCTCGTGCTGTTCTGCTTTTGACGGTGTGGCATTTTCAAGTTCCGGCAACAAGTTATCTACCTGCTTATACCCAATCGGCTGAACATAAAAAGCGTGCGTCTCGTTATCTTTGTGTGTCACAATAATATCGCTGACAGAGACGGAACGCATAGTTTTGGCGTTTGGACGGTCATCCCGATTATGCCGTGAATAAATGCTGTCCAGCGTTTCCCAACGCTCCATCTGCCCCTTGTACACGAGTTCGTAGTCCTTTGCTCCGGCAGCGAGCCTCGCAGGAGAATACTCCATAAAAACAAGGTCTCGCCTGTTAGTTTGATAGATTTCATAAGGGATTTGCACTCGCTTTTCGCTGCGAAATCCCCACGGGAAATAGGTGTCTGAATCAAATTGGAGTGGCTCATCCAGTTCATCTGAGAATACAACCGGTGTCACTGGCCGCCCACAATCCAAGGAATCCAGAATTTCATCCTTGAATTTTTCCACGCTTGTGTAAGGAACGATTTCACCGATCATCCCGCCTGCACCGAGATATTCGATGTAGCCGACTACTTTATCTGTCTTTTCTTCCATTATCTTTCCAACCTTTCCCAAAAAGATAGTTTGTTCCCGTAGCGTTCATCCTGCGGGCGTACCTTTGCGGCGGGCAGTTCACCGCTTGCCATATCTTCGACTTGCGGTAGAAAAAGTAGACGGCTGTATCGGTCTGCCTGGTCTTTGGATAGGCCCACGACTTTATCACCATTTAGCCCGCAGATGAGAAATCGCCCGCGCACGGTAATTCCCTCGTCATTGACCTGTCTGTTATATTTCAGTCGGCTTTGGGCTTTGCTGCATATCAGCCCGATTCGCGGTGTGCCAAACGGTTTTAGGATTTGGCTCTCGCCTTCAATAACTTCGGAAGCAGCCACCATCGCGCTGGGAAAACCCGCTTGATAAGGCAGTAGCTGGGTTCAACAACTAATAATCTCGTCATCGGTGTCCCCCTCATCTGCTGCCGTGCTGGTGGGCGCGGGCATAGTTTTCCAGCAGTTTTACGATAACCTGCTGCATCTGGTCGCTCGTAAATCCTTTGGGAAAATAGCGCTCAACTTTAGCAACTGGAATCATAAGCTGCGGGTCACGCGGCTTTACACTTGGCGGCTTGGCGGCCATAATGTGCTGGATTTTTTCTGGGGTCAGTACGCTTTCCTTGCTGGCCTCCTTGAGTTTTTGTGCTTGAGACAGTGACGGGGTACAGCCCTCGGATTCCATATAGGACAGGAAGTCCTCTTGTTCTTCTGGGGTAAGGTAGCTAAGTTCTACGGCGGGAGTGGTTTTTAGCTTGCCATCATCCACCATTTTCATAAGTTCGGGGGTGAGTTTGTTCAGACGGATAAAGCGCTGGACTTGCTTAACACTTTCACCGGCTTCATCCGCGACAATTTGGTTTGAACGACGCTCATCAAAATTCGGGCCAACTTGGCCCGAATTTATTTTTGACGGTCTGCCGCTCTTTCTCTTTACGCTTCCAGCTTCATCTGATACGCTTTCGCCTTTTCACTCGGTAGAATATGCTCCCGCTGACAGTTGCTATCTACCATCAGAATAATAGCAGTATCATCGTCATATCCCGCACAATGCAGGCATAGTCTCCACGCCCGCCCGCTGACTGGCATGGCAGCGACGGTGGCCCGCTACAATTTCATACCCACCATCTTTCCGAGGGCGGACAATGGCGGGGGTCATAACGCCATATTCTTTTATACTGTCCACCATTTTGTCCATCTCGTCATCGTCACGGACTTGAAAAGGGTGATTTCGAAAGGGATGCAGTTTCGTCAGCGGCAAAATTTGGATTTTCTCTAATTTTGCGTCCTGCCGCTCCTGCTCACTCGAAAACAGATTATCGAGTGAGGGCAGATTGATGTTGCTGCCGTACTCTCTCATTTTCCGTCACCTCCTTGGCAAGCGCTTTGTATGCCAAACTGGCCGGGCCGTTGGCATCGTAGGTCAGCACGCTATGTGTACTGGCAGCGCTTTCTGCCGTGCGCGTACTGACAGGGATTTCCGCGCGGTAAATTTTCAGCGCATGACCGTAGGCACTGCGCAG
>ENA-OQCN01000446-OQCN01000446.1-human-gut-metagenome-genome-assembly--contig:-NODE-446-length-22306-cov-3.728798_pt1 | contig 22306 bp, 28 predicted proteins | sample MGYA00242497_ERZ504576 | MGnify/ENA primary metagenome ERZ504576 (study PRJEB26092, sample SAMD00036296) | human gut metagenome | host: Homo sapiens | study: EMG produced TPA metagenomics assembly of... | reverse complement strand
CTCCCCCAAAGGGGGAGCCTATTGCGGGTCTTGGATAAAGTCAGCAATTGCCTCTCCCTTTGGGAGAGGTGGCAGCGCGTAAGCGCTGACGGAGAGGGCGAGGATGTTACCCTTCCCCCTGCAAATACCTCCGGATCTCCTTCTCCGCCTCCTGCACCTCTTCATGGAACATGCGGGCAGAGACCCGGAGGGCACCATGGCCCAGAATGATGACCTGTTCCATGCCATCGGAGGTGGCCACGCGGACACGGCGGCCCTTGCCGATCTCATGGGTGACACGCTCGATGAACATATCGGCGGTCTCGGCTTCCCGGGTGTAGACCACATGGATATTGTGGTACTGCTCTATGCTGCCGGGGCTGCCCGGCACACGGTAGGCATCAAACACAAGGATGAGCACGCACTTCTTAAAGCCCTGATAGTTGCAGAGGATGTCCATCAGCCTGTGGCGGGCCGCTTCCAGGCTCTCTTTGGAGAGTGCGTTCAGCTCGTCCCATGCAAAGATGATATTATAGCCATCCACCAGCAGGTATTCGGGCTGGATCTCCCACTGCTCGGCATTGAAATCAGGCGTTCCCGCTTCTGGGTGGGGCGGAACGCCGCCAGCGGGTCCCGCTTGATGGCCCATAGGTCTGTTCAAAGATCTTCAGCAGCTCGGCATCTTCTTCCAGGGTGGCGCGGTAGGCAGCCATCCGGCGGGGACGGGCCTGTACCGTTTCCTCGGTCTTTGCAGTCTTGCCCCAGCCGCTGTCCACATGCATATGGCTGCGCACCTGCTCCCAGGGCACCACAAATCCGGCCCCGTGGGCACAGAACACCGAATCCGCCGGGTTGTCGAGGTCGTGTTCCGGCTCATAGCCCGCGGCCTCGATGACCTCCGCTGCATTGTGGCAGGGACGGTAGCCGTCCAGCGTCAGGGTCAGGTGTCCCCTGCCCCGGGTGTAGCCCACCACCTCCATGGGGTAGCTGCGCATAGTGGAGGCCGGTGCCGTGCCGGTGAGCAGGGTGGTATCCCCGTCGGCTCCGGTCTCGGGCGGGTCAAAGCTGCCGCCCATGTTCTGGATATCATTCATGGCGCGGCCCACGTTGTCAGAGGGCAGCTCCAGCCGGAAGGCATACCACGGCTCCAGCAGCTGGGTCTTGTGGATCTGGTCTGCCATCATCAGGCCCTGCCGGACGGCGCGGTAGGTCGCCTGCCGGAAGTCGCCGCCCTCGGTGTGCTTGAGGTGAGCGCGGCCCGCAATGAGGGTGATCTTCACATCGGTCAGAGGAGCCCCGATGAGCACACCCAGATGCTGCTTTTCCTCAAGATGCGTCAGCACCAGCCGCTGCCAGTTCTTGTCCAGCACCTCTTCCCGGCAGTCGGTGGCAAACTGCATTCCGCTGCCCCGGGGCAGCGGCTCCAGCTTGAGGTGGACTTCCGCATAGTGGCGCAGGGGCTCGTAGTGGCCCACGCCCTCCATGCTTCGGTGATAGTCTCCTTATACAGGATGCCGCCGGGGCCGAAGCTGACCTCCAGCCCGTACCGCTCGGCCAGCAGGCTTTTCAGCACCTCCAGCTGGATCTCGCCCATCAGCTGGACATGGATCTCGCCCAGGGTCTCGTTCCAGACCACATGGAGCTGGGGCTCCTCTTCTTCCAGTCGATGGAGCTTTCCCAACGCGGCGTGCACATCCGCGCCCTCGGGCAGCAACACCTGATAGCTCAGCACCGGCTCCAGCACCGGCAGGTCACTGTCCCGTTCCGCCCCCAGACCCTCGCCCGGGCGGGCTTTGGTCAGGCCGGTAACGGCGCACACCTGGCCGGGGCCGATGCACTCTGCCAGCGTAAACTTTGCGCCGGAGTAGAGCCGCAGCTGGTTGGCCTTTTCGGCCCATGGCTCCCCGTCGACCTCTCCGGTGAGCTGGGCTTTCACCTTGAGCGCGCCGCCGGTCACCCGCAGCCAGGTCAGGCGGTTCCCCTGCTCATCCTGGCTCACCTTGAACACCTTGGCCCCGAAGGCTTCCAGCGCGGGGGCCGGGCGGGTATAGCGGTCCAGGCCCTCCACCAGCGCATCCACACCCTGCAGCTTCAGGCTGAGCCAAACCAGCAGGGAAACACATGCCGCCGGGCAATGGCGGGGATGAGGTCGGTATCAGTCAGGCTTCCCCGGTCCAGCATCGTCTCCATCAGCCGCTCATCGCAGAGAGCCAGCGCCTCGTCCCGGTCGGCCTGCTCTGCCCCAAAATCCACAAAGCCATCCCCCAACCGACGGTTCAGCTGGGTCAGAAGCGCTTCCCTGCCCGGGCCGGCAGGTCCATCTTGTTCACGAACACAAAGGTGGGGATGCGGTACCGCCGCAGCAGCCGCCAGAGCGTCTCGGTATGGCTCTGCACGCCGTCGGTGCCGCTGATAACCAGCACCGCATAATCCAGCACCTGCAGTGTCCGCTCGGTCTCCGTGGAAAAATCCACATGGCCCGGGGTGTCCAGCAGGGTAAAATCGGTGTTGCCCGCCGTGAAGAGGGCCTGCTTGGAGAAAATGGTAATGCCGCGCGCCTTTTCCAGCGCATCGGTGTCCAGAAAGGCATCCTTATGGTCCACCCGGCCCAGCTTGCGGATGGTGCCGGTGCCGTAGAGCAGGGCCTCGGAAAGGGTGGTCTTGCCGCTGTCCACATGGGCCAGAATGCCGATGACCAGCTGCTTGTGCTCTTGTTCCATGCAGCGGCCCCCTTACAGTGCGCTGGCGATCAGCGCAGCAGCAACCAGCGGCAGGCCCAGCACCAGATTGGAGAGCAGGCTGCAATAGGTGCGCTCCTCGGTTCCAGCTCCTCAAAGGAGACGATCTTTTCATCCGCATAGTCGATGATGGAACGGGTGGAGTGGATCTTTTTCTGCCGCTTGCCTATCCCCTTGAATTCCTCCAGCAGATGGTGGATGGTCACGCCATCCAGCCGCAGGTAGTCCACCCAGGCCCAGATGAGCAGCACCACGCCGCACAGAAAGCCCGGGGCCTCCCAGATGGTAAACGTGCCATCGCTGACATAGCGCTGCCACAGCAGCATCAGCACGGCCACAATGGAGGTGCGGGTCACGGTCTTATATAAAATGGGGTGGAACATGTAGCGTTTGTACATCGAGGTCAGTTTCTTCATGGTGCGCTCCTTATTGATACAGATACACTTTATTGTATCATGTTTTTATGAAAAAAGATAGCTGTTTTGTGCGCACAGCGTGAACAGTTTCTCTCTTTTGCCTGTTCTTCATAGATATACAGTTCTTTCCATTTTATAGTAATTTTTTCCATATTCTTTTCCCACGAAAGTGTTTGTCACCGTTTTGTTTCCAATTCTATGCTGTGGCGGATTGACTTCTTTTCAGTAAAGTGCTAAAATATACAGTGGTGCGACTTTTGTCTTTCCTGTGCACTTTTTGGAAAGGCAGACAGCCTCACTGCATTTAGGAAAAGGAAAAACGCGCGGCTCTGTCCGCGCAAGATCTGGGAGGATCATCCAATGAGCTTCAATTTTGATCGCCGCACCTTCCTGAAGGGTGCAGGTGCTGTGGATGCCGCCAGCCTGCTGGCAGCCTGCGGCGAAAAGTCCAACAACACCGGCAATGGCGCTGCCGCCAGCGGTGCTGCTGCCCCCAACTCCACCGGCGCTACCCCCCTGAAGGAGTTCATCTCCTTTGAGAGCGGCAACCGTGAGCTGGAAAGCTGGAACATGCTGTACACCCAGAAGGCTGAAGATGCAACGTGGTCACCAACCTGTGGGACGGCCTGCTGAGCTTTGACTGCTACGGCAAGGTGGTTCCCGCCATCGCTTCCAGCTGGGAGCACAATGAGGATGCCACCGTCTGGACCTTCCACCTGCGGGACGACGTGGACTGGGTGGATTGCAACGGTGAGGTGAAGGCTCACCTGACCAGCAAGGACTTCCTGGTTGGCTTTGAATGGGTGATGAACGCCATCAAGAACGAGGCCAACAACACCTCCATGCCCAACGACACCATTGTGGGTGCTTACGAGTACTACCAGCTGACCAAGGAAGCCGGTGACGCTGCCGCTGACATGACCTATGAGGACATGCTGGCTGCCGGTGTGGGCATCGAAGCTCCGGATGATTACACTCTGGTGTTCACCTGCCCCAACGCCTGCCCCTACTTTGATACCGTTGCTGCCTACACCAGCTTCTACCCCGTGGCTCCCGCTCTGATCGAGGAGCTGGGTATCGATGGCTTCCGTGGCTGCGACAACACCACCATGTGGTACAACGGACCCTATATGGTGGAGGAGTACATCCAGGGCAACACCAAGAGCTACATCCCCAACCCCAACTACTACGATGCTGCCAACGTCAGCCGCTTTGAGCGTTTCACTGTCACCATGATCAGCGACGGTGCCATCAGCCTGCAGCTGTATCAGAACCGCGAGCTGGACGAGGTGGACCTGGGCGAGAGCAGCATCACCACCATTCAGTCCGACCCTTCCAACGAGTACAATCAGCAGCTGTGCGAGAAGCGTGCCAAGAAGTTCAGCTACTGCTTCATCTTCAACTACGACAAAATGAACACCGACGGCACCCCCGATGAGAACTGGAACAAGGCCATTGCCAACAAGGCGTTCCGTCAGTGCTTCTCCAAGGGCATGGTGCTGAACAAGTTCTTCGCCCGTTACAACCCCATCAATCCCCTGAAGTGCGAGAACGACTTCTTCACCATGAAGGGCCTGTGCTACACCTCTGATGGCACCGACTACACCAACCTGGTGGCCAAGGAGATGGGTCTGGACGGCGAGGCTTACGATGGCAAGACCATGAAGCGTCTGCGCGCCAACAACGGCGACATCACCGAGCTGAAGAAGCAGGCCATGGAAGAGCTGAGCGCCATTGGTGTCACCTTCCCTGTCCACTGCTCCTACTACGTTCTGGCCGGCTCCACCTCCGCTCTGGACCACGCCACCGTCCTGAAGCAGTGCTTCACCGACAGCTTCGGCGATGACTTCATCGTGCTGGATGTCAACACCTTCGTGTCCTCCACCATGAAGGAAGTCGTGGCTCCCAAGCTGCAGAGCTTCACCCACATGGGCTGGGGCGCTGACTTCGGTGATCCCATCAACTTCCTGACCCAGATCATCATTCACGATGAAAACGCTTACTACAGCTGCAACATGACCAACATTGCAGGCATTGTGAACAATGGTCCCGCCAGCTACCAGACCGAGCTGGTGGCTGCCTATGAGAAGTTCACCGATCTGGTGAACGAGGCCCGTGCCATTGTTGACGACACCGATGCACGCTATGCAGCATTTGCCAAGGCCGAGGCTTACTTCCTGGACGAGAACCTGATTTTCCCCACCGTCTACGATATCACCTGGTGCCTGACTCACGTCAACGAGTACAGCAAGATCAACGCAATGTATGGTCCCTGCAACTACAAGGCTGTGAACTGGGAGACCAGCGAGGAGGCCTACACCACCGAACAGTACGATGAATTTGCCGCCGCATTTGACGCAGCCGCTCAGGCCTGATCCAGTGGACCAATAACCAATCGCAAAAGCAGAACCGGACGTTTTTGAAGCGTCCGGTTCTGTTTTTTGCTCCCTGACAGCACAAAACCCCGCCGCGCGGGAATGCTCCCAGTGCGGCGGGGTCATTGTGTTAAAATACAGGAAGGCGGTTCAGCTTACAGCTGGCTTTCATACTCCTTGCGGTAGCCTTCCAGCTCACGCTGGCTGCCATACACAAAGTGGCCGTTTGCGATCTCTTCCCAGACCGGCTTATCCACGCTGTAATCGTGGATGGAGGGGTCATAGACCAGCAGCTTCTTGTGCTTCTCCAGGCTGGGGTCAGGGATGGGGACCGCGCTCAGCAGGGCCTTGGTGTAGGGATGCAGCGGATGGAGGAACAGCTCCTCCGCCTCAGCCAGCTCCACGATGCGGCCCTTGCTGATAACGGCGATACGATCCGAGATGAACCGGACCACCGACAGGTCATGTGCAATGAACAGGTAGGTCAGGCCGCGGCTCTTCTTCATCTCGTTCAGCAGGTTCAGCACCTGTGCACGGATGGAGACATCCAGTGCGGAGATGGGCTCATCGGCCACGATGAACTCCGGCTCCATGACCAGTGCACGGGCAATGCCGATGCGCTGGCGCTGGCCGCCCGAGAACTCATGGGGGAAGCGGGAGGCAAACTCCGGCAGCAGGCCGACCTCATGCAGGGCGTTCATCACCTTTTCGTGCAGGTCATCCTGATCCTTGTAGAGATGATGGTTCAGCAGGCCCTCGGCAATGATATACTCGACCTTGGCGCGCTCGTTCAGCGAAGCATGGGGTCCTGGAAGATCATCTGGATCTTACGGATGACCTCCTTGTCCAGTTCCTTGGAGATCTTGCCGTTGATCTTCTGGCCCTTGAAGAAGATATCGCCGCCGGAAGTCGGGTTGATGCGGCAGATGGCACGGCCAATGGTGGTCTTGCCGGAGCCGGACTCGCCGACCAGCGAGAAGGTCTCGCCCTTATAGATGTCAAAGTTGACATGATCGACAGCAACAAATTTCTTCTTACCGGAGCCAAAGGTGATCTGAAGGTCTTTCAGCTCAATCAGCTTTTCGCGTTCAGCCATTTAAGTTGGCGCCTCCCATCTTTCCCATTTTCTCACGCAGGTTCTGGATGGAGTGCGGCCGCTCGATCTTGGGAGCGCGCGGGTCCAGATACCAGGTCTTTGCGGCGTGGGTCTCGGACACCTGGAAGAACGGAGGCTCTTGCACAAAGTCGATTGCCAGCGCATGCTTGTTGCGGGGCGCAAATGCGTCACCCTTGATCTCATTGAACAGGTTCGGGGGAGTACCATCCACGCTGGGCAGGGCCTCACCTTGGTGCCCAGCTGCGGCAGAGCTGCAGCAGAGCCCAGGTATAGGGGTGCCATGCGTCGTAGAAGATCTCCTCCACGGTGCCGTATTCCACGATCTGGCCGGCGTACATCACGGCCACACGGTCTGCCACGTTTGCCACAACGCCCAGGTCATGGGTGATGTAGATAACGGACATGCCCAGTTCCTTCTGCAGGTCGCGGATCAGCTGCAGGATCTGTGCCTGAATGGTCACGTCCAGCGCAGTGGTGGGCTCGTCGCAGATCAGGATCTGCGGGCGGCAGGCCGCTGCAATGGCAATGACGACACGCTGACGCATACCGCCGGAGAACTCGTGGGGGTACTGCTCGTACCGACGCTCGGGGTCGGGGATACCCACCTTGCCCAGCATCTCGATGGCAGCCTTTTTGGCTTCCTCACCCTTCAGACCCTGGTGATGCTCAATGCTCTCCTGGATCTGCTTGCCGATCTTCTTCAGCGGGTTCAGGCTGGTCATAGGATCCTGCATGACCATGGCGATCTTCTTGCCGCGGACACCCAGCCAATCCTTCTCAGTGAACTTGGTCATATCGCGGCCTTCAAACATGATGGAGCCGCCGGTGATCTTACCGTTGGCATCCAGCATACCCACAAAGGTCTTGGTGAATACGGACTTGCCCGAGCCGGACTCGCCCACGATGGCAAGGGTCTCGCCTTCGTACAGGTCCAGCGAGCACTTGCGGATGGCGTTCAGCTTGCGACCGCGCAGGCTGAAAGTGATCTCCACGTCTTTGGCAGAGATAATCGGTTGTCTATCCATTTACGTCTCTCTCTCCAATCTATCAAACGTGGTTGCGCGGATCAGCCGCATCCGACAAAGCGTTGCCCATGATATAGAAGGAAATGGAAATGATGGACACGATGGATGCAGGGAAAACCAGCAGGTACGGATAATCCAGGAAGAAGCCGCGCACCTTGCTCAGGATCAGCCCAGAGAAGGCGTGTCGATGCCCAGGCCCAGGCCCAGGTAGGACAGCGTGGATTCCAGATTGATGGTGCCCGGAATGGACAGTGCCATACGCAGGATGATAACGGAGACCAGATACGGCAGGATATTCTTGGTCAGCACGCGCCACAGCGGGGTGCCCAGGCAGCGGGACGCGAGGTTGTACTCGCGGTCACGGAACATGAACACCATGTTGCGGACACGGCGTGCCATAGAAAGCCAGTTGATGGCGATCATGGAGATGGCCATGATCCAGAAGCTCTGGCCCACCATCAGGGCGATCAGGGTCATATAGATGATATAGGGCACGTTATCGATCAGGTTGTACAGCTCCGTGAAGAAGCGGTCCAGACTGCGCACATAGCCCCAGATCAGGCCGAAGATCACGCCCACGATGCTCTCGCCCACGGCGACCACCAGAGCCAGACGGATGGACACCTGGGTGGCGTACCACACCTGGCACCAGTAGTCACGGCCCAGGTTGTCGGTACCGAACCAGTACTCACTGTTGGGCCTGATGAAAGCCTTGCTGGAATCAGAGACCAGGCTGGTGAAGTGATACTTGCCAACGCTCAGCGCAATGAAGGAGAACACCGTCAGCGCCAGGAACAGGATCAGGCAGAAGACAGCGACCTTCTGCTTGAAGAAGTTCTGGATGACAGAACCCCAGTAGGAATAGTTGGAGTAGCCGATGCGTTCAGCTTCTTCCGGGGAATAATCCACAAAGTAGAACAGTTCTTCGGGCTTCTTGCCCTCAAAATCCGATGCCTTAGCCATCAGCGAGCCTCCTCCTTTCCGGTCAGAGTAATACGGGGGTCAACCACCATCATCAGCACATCGCCCAGGAACACGCCCACGATGCCCAGCACGGCGTAGAGGATGACCAGGGTCTGAACGACATTCAGGTCATAGCGCTGGATGGCATCCGTCAGCAGGGGGCCCATGCCGGGAACGGAGAAGAACCGTTCCATCAGCAGGGAGCCGCCCACCGTCAGCAGGATGGACTGGGGGATATACTGCACCATGGGAACCATGGCGTTGCGCAGAACATGCTTGAACATGATCTCGCGGGAGCTCAGGCCCTTGACACGGGCCAGCTTGATATAGTCGCGGGTCAGCTCATCCACCATGTAGCGGCGGGTCCACAGGGCATAGCCTGCAATGGATGCCAGCGAAAGGCAGGTGATGGGCAGCACGCTGGAAGCACTCACATTGCGGGTGGAATACAGCGTGGGGAATCCCAGGTACTTGGAACCAAAGACCAGCACCAGAGAATACGACACCAGCGACGGGACCGCGTTGACGAACACGGTGTAGGCCGTGCCGATCCAGTCGAATACCTTGTCCTTGAATGCCGCCTGCAGGATGCCCATCAGCACACCGACCACCAGAGAGATGGCGGACGCGTGAGGCCCAGACGCATGGAGACACCAAACTTTTTACCAATGACCTTGACCACCGGGGCACCGTTCTGGATGCGGCGGGAAGTGCCGAAGTCCAGATGCAGCAGGTCGTTATAGAACTTGACCAGCTGGGTGGGGATGGGATCGGTCAGGCCAGCTGCTTCCAGAGCGGCGGTCTTCTGCTGATCGGTAAACTTCATGAGCTGTTCCTCAGTGAAGTAGTAGTCCGTCGGCAGGCAGCGCATCATCAGGAAAACTGCTGTTGCGATCAGAAAGATTGTGACAAGCGACTGGAGCAGCCGCTTAACCGTGTATTTTAACATGTTATCGAACCCTTAACTTTTATTTCTACTTCGGGCGGGGAAACGGGGAACTTAAGCCTTGGTAGCTGCATCGAATGCAGCGGCGAACTCCTCGTACTGTGCGGTGGTGTAAGCCTCTTCGCTGGTCTCCCAGTTGACAGCCTTGTAGTTGCAGGGACCATACATGGCGTTGATCTTGCTGTACTCGTTGGCGTGGGTCAGAGTCCAGGAAACTTCGAAGTAGCAGGGGCAGACCAGAACGCTGTTGAGCATGCTGGCCTCAGCCTTTGCGAAGGCAGCGTAGCGGGCATCGGTATCATCGACGATGGCCTTTGCGGTGTTGACCAGATCGGTGAACTCCTCGTAGCAGGCCACCAAATCCTTCTGCCAGTCAGCGGGGCCGGCCTCCACGACCTTGGCGATGTTGGAGTAGTACCAGCTGTAGTAAGCATTGTCGTCGTGCAGGATCTCCTGACCAACGAAGTTGACGGGATCGCCGTAGTCAGCGCCCCAGCCGTTGATGACGAAGCTCTGCAGCTGAGGATTACGGACTTCCTGGGTGATGGAGGAGACGTAAGTCTTGATGTCCAGCACGATGAAGTCATCGCCGAAGCTGTCGGTGAAGCACTGCTTCAGGACAGTAGCGTTATCCAGAGCGGAGGTGGAACCGGCGATGATGTAGTAAGCAGCGTGGACGGGGAAGGTGACGCCGATGGCGCTCAGCTCGTCCATGGCCTGCTTCTTCAGGTCAGCGATGTCGCCGTTGTTGGCGCGCAGACGGATCATGGTCTTGCCATCGTATGCTTCCTTGTCGAAGCCCATCTCCTTGGCAACCAGGGTGGAGTACTCCTGGCCCTGGGTGTTGTAGCAGACACCGGGCATGGTGTAGTAGTCGTTCTCGCACTTCAGGGGGTTGATCTTGTTGGTACGTGCATACCAGTTGGTCATCTCCAGGCCCTTGTAGAAGCACTGACGGAAAGCAGTGTTGGCAATAGCCTTGTTCCAGTTGTCGTCGGGGGTGCCGTCCTCGTTGTTCTTCTGATAGTTGAAGTGCATCTGGTAGCTGAACTTCTTGGGGCGCTTCTCGCACAGCTGCTGATTGTACTCGCTGTTGGGATCAGCCTGGATGGTGGTCAGGGTGCTCTCGCCCACATCCATCTCGTCCAGCTCACGGTTCTGGTACAGCTGGAAGGTAACAGTTTGGTCGCTGATCATGGTAACGGTGAAGCGGTCGAAGCGGGACACATCGTTTGCACCAAAGTAGTTGGGGTTGGGGATGTAGCTCTTGGTGTTCTGGCTGATGAACTCCTCCACCACATAGGGACCATTGTACCACATGTTGGTGTAGTCGCAGGCACGGAAGCCCTCAACGCCCAGCTCGTTGATCAGATCCTCAGAGGCGGGGTAGAAGCTGGTGTAGGCAGCAACGGTATCGAAGTAGGGGCAGGGATCCTTGCAGGTGAAGACCAGGGTGTAATCATCCGGAGCCTCAACGCCCACGCCTGCGTCCAGCATATCCTGGTAGGTCAGGTCGGCAGCAGCATCGCCCATATCGCTGGTCTTCTGATAGTAATCAGCAGCACCGGTCAAGGTCTCGTTTGGCATGGAGGTGTTGTTGGCCTGGTTCTTGGCTGCGTTCAGCACCCACTCCAGACCCACGAGGAAGTCCTTGCTGGTCAGGTGAGCCTTGACTTCGCCGTTCACATCCACCCAGTCCACATCGTCACGGAGGTTGAAGGTCCAAACGGAAGAGTCCTCATTGTGGCTCCACTCCTTGGCCACGGAAGGCACGGCCTTGCCGTAGCAGTCAAAGCTCAGCAGGCCTTCCCACAGGTTGGTGGTGACATTCATGTCGGAAGCCATCTGGCTGTACAGCATGTTCCAGCTCTCCAGCTCACGGTTGGTGCTCTCCCAGGAGATGAACTCCTTCAGCGGGGTAGCGCCAGTGGTGTTGGGAGCGCTGGTAGCACCAGAGGAAGCAGCCGTGGAGCTGCTGCCAGAGTTGCCGCCGCAGGCGGCCAGAATGCCGGCGGCACCAACGACACCGGAAGCCTTCAGAAAGCTGCGGCGGCTGATTGCATGAGACTCGTAGTTGTTGTTCATTGTGTTTTCCTCCCTATAATAATTCCGTGCTTCAGTGCATGGTGCAGGGCGGGATGTCCTGCTGTTTTCCCACTATTCTGCGGAGGTTTTTTGAATCCTGTATTGCCAGGGAATACAAAAGAGCGCAGAAACAGACCCCTCTGTCTGCACCTGTGCTCCTCCCGCAAAACCTTAACACGTCTTATATTGTACCATTGAAATAAAAAGATGTCAATGGAGCACACACAGCTTTTTCTTCAAAAAGCAAAGTCTGCCGCGCAAAAACGATGAAATATATTTGCTTTTAGATGGTAAAGCGTGCAGGAAATTTAACAAACAATGCCACAGACAAAACAACCGGAATTGTTCTCTCAAAAAGACACTGTATTTCCGCTTTATATTCTAAAAGAGCAGGCGCTCCACGCTTTGCGAAGAGCCCCTGCTTTTGGAAAACCGAATTATTAAAACAAGTCACCGTGCCAGTGCGCTCTGGATCTTTGCAAAATCCTCCAGCGTCAGGGCCTCGGGACGGATGCGGGCATCGAAACCGGCGGCTTCAATGGCAGCGGTCACGGCATCCTTGGGCATCCCCAGGCCGCTGGCAATGGCATTGGCGGCAGTTTTGCGCCGCTGGCCAAAGGCCGCGCGGACAAGGGCAAAGTAGCCCTCCTCGTCCTCCACCTGCACGGCGGGGGTGGGGCGGATCTCCATCCGCACCACGGCGCTGGTCACCTTGGGGGCCGGGTAAAAGCTGCCCGGGGCGGCGGTGAACATCATCTTAGAGGTCGCGTAATAGCTCACCGCACAGCTGATGGCGCTGGAGGCCCGGGTGCCCGGGGCGGCGGCCAGACGATCGGCAGCTTCCTTCTGCACCATCACAGTCAGGCTCTCGATGGGCAGGCGGTCGCCCAGCAGTTTCATCACAATGGGGCTTGTGATATAGTAGGGCAGGTTGGCGCAGACCGCCACCGGCATCCCGGGGAACTCCTGCGCGATCAGGGCTTTCAGGTCCACCTTGAGCACATCCTGCAGGACCAGCTTGAAATTGTCCACACCGGCCATGGTCTCGGCCAGCAGGGGCGGCAGGCGTTCGTCCACCTCGATGGAGACCACCTTTGCCGCCCGCTTTGCCAGCTCCCGGGTCAGCACGCCGATGCCGGGGCCGATCTCGAGAACGCCGTAACGCTTGTCCACACCGCTGGCATCCACGATCTTGGGGGGCAGGCCTGGGTTGACGATGAAGTTCTGGCCAAAGCCCTTGGAAAGGGCAAAATCATATTTTTCGCACAGGCGCGCACATAAGACAGGTCGGTCAGTTCGGGCATGGCTCTATCCTTTCTTTTCCAAAATAACCCTCTCCGTCTCGCTTCGCTCGCCAGCTCCCCCAAAGGGGGAGCTTTGGACAAAACCGCAAACTTTGCATGAATTGCCAAGACCTCGCCCTTCGGGAGAGGTGGCAGCGCGTCAGCGCTGACGGAGAGGGTTGTTCTCTTATTCTTGACTACTGGATGCAGTGCTCTCCCCTGCTGCTTCACTTTCGGCGGGCGCGGTCTCTGCCGGAGTGCTCTCGGCAGATGCAGCTCAGCGTCCCCTTCCGCCACGCTCTCGGCGGCGGCACTGTCGGCAGCTTCACTGGAGGCAGCCTCGTTGACACCGCTCACGGTGGTGGTGCCGCTCATCTGCTGGGCAGTGCTCACGGCACGCTGGATCTGGGGATCGTTCTCCACAGTGTAATCATAGTATGCGGTCTGCTCGTCCGCAGTCAGGGGGCGCTCCACATCCACGGTCAGGCCGGTGCCGTCAAAGCAGCTGCCGTCGCCGCAGACCAGCTTTGCCACGGTGACCACCACGGCACTGCCATCGGACAGGCGCTGGGGACTGCTCTGGATGGTGCCCTTGCCCTGGGTGGTGGTGCCCACCAGACGGGCACCATTCAGGGTGCGCAGGCTGCTGGCAAAGAGCTCCGCAGCGCTGGCAGTGCTGCCGTTGACCAGGCAGACCACGGGCAGGCCGATCTGGGACTCGCTGGTGCTGGTGCCCAGCAGGTCCGGGTGCCGTTCTTGTCCTCAGCAAAGGCCAGCGTGCCCTCCGGGGCGATCAGGTCGATGCACTGGATGGCATCGTCCAGCAGGCCGCCGCCGTTATCACGCAGGTCAAACACCAGGCTGCCCGCGCCGTTGGCGCTCAGGCTGCGGATGGCGTAATCCAGCTCGCTGGGGGTGGTGGAATCAAACTGGCGGATCCGGATGTAGCCACATTGCCCTGCACCATCTGGTAATCCACGGTGGTGGAGCTGTAGCCGGAGTGGGTCAGGTCAGCGGTATGCTCGGAGGCCTCGCTGTCCAGCCAGGTCACATTGACGGTGGTGCCGCTCTCGCCGCGCAGGCGGGTCTGGATGGCATCCACGCTGCTCATGCTCTTGACATCGGTGCCGTCCACAGCGGTGATGTAGTTGCCGACCTGAATGCCGGCCTCCTTGGCGGGGGATTCATCGTAGACCTTGATGACCTTGCGTAGCCGGACTGATCCACAGCCAGCTCCACGCCAATGCCGATCAGGGTGCCGTTCTGGGTATTCATCAGCTCCGTATAGGCGGTGGCGCTGAAATAGCGGGCGTACTTATCGCCGGTGCCCAGCAGGTAGCCAGCCGTCAGGCGGTCGTAGAGGGTGGTCTCGTCGATGGGATAGTAATCGTTGCTGCGGACATAGCGGTCCACCTCAGCGATCTTGTTGTACATGCTTTCCTTTTCCTTCACGCTGGAAACGGTGCTGTCAAACAGGCGCATCGCCACCAGCATGGTAATGGAAAAGGTAACGGTCATGGCCAGGATGACGATGCTGACCGCCATGCCGACCGATATCTTACGGTTCATCTTCTTCCCTCCTCTGTCAGACCAGCAGCATCATAACCACGCTGCCCAGCATGGAAAGTGCAAAGATCCCTGCCAGGATCAGACAGCCCACGCGCAGGATGCGCTTGCGTTTTTCTTCCTTCATAAGCCCTGACGGCCTCCTTTGATACAATGCAGATTATTTCATGGGGATATAACCACGGGGGTTGACGGCATTGGCCTTGGAGCCGCCCTTCCAGACCTCCAGATGGAGGTGGTTGCCGGTAGAGTTTCCCGTGCTGCCCACATAACCGATGATCTCACCCTGCTGGACATACTTGCCCGCCGAGGTGGCGACCGACCGCATGTGGCCGTACAGGGTGCTGTACTGGTTGCCATCGGACATTTTGCCGTGGTAGATGATGACATAGTTGCCGTAGCCGCCGCTGGACCAGCCCGCCACCTGCACATAGCCGCTGGCGGCTGCATAGATGGGCGTGCCGCCCGGGGCGGCAAAGTCGGTACCGGCGTGGAGCTTGTTGACCCCCGTAACGGGGTTCTTGCGCCAGCCGTACTCACTGGAAATGCGGCTATAGCTCTTGAGCGGGCAGATGAAGCCGGTAAAGCTCAGAGTGGGCTTGGAGGCAGCGGCCGCAGCGATCATCTTCTGGATCTGCTTCTTGACGGCCTCATAGTTCATCTCGTCCGATTCAATGGCGGCCTGCGCGTCCTTCTGGGCCTGCTGTGCCTCGGCAGCGCTCATCTGGGCGGCGGCTACGCTGGAGTTGAGCTCGTTCTGCTTGGCACGCATCTGGCTGTTCTGGGCATCCAGATCTGCCTTTTTGCTTTGCAGCTCGCTGCGCTGGGATTCCAGCGTCAGCTTATCGCTTTCCAGCGCTTCCTTGGCGTTCTTCATGTTGTCCAGGATCTCGGTGTCCTTGATGGAGATGTCCTGCATGACCTCGTTGAAGGTCAGCAGCTCATACAGGTCGTTCACCGCAGACAGCATGGCAACGCTGCCGCCGTCCCGCAGCTCCTGCATGGCGGCCATGTGCTGCTTGAAATCCCCCACTGGTCGGCGATCTCCGCTTCTTTTTCGGTGATCTGCTGCTCCTTGGCGGCGATCTCCTGTTCCTTCAGGCCGATGCTGTTCTGCACCTCGGCGATCTGGCCCTTCAGCACGCTGATCTGGCTCTGGACCACCGTGACCTTTTCCTTCAGCTCCGATTCCAGCGCCTTGGCGGCCTGCTCCTTCTTTTTTGCATTGGACAGTTCCTTTTTGTGCTGTACAATGGACTGGGAGAGCTTATCCAACTTGTTCTGCAGGCTGGACATGCTGGTAGCCGCCGTGGCGGGTAGACCGAAACGCTCAGCAGCAGGCAGGCCGCTGCCAGAAACAGGCTGGCGGCGCGCATGGCCCGGCTGTGCCCGGGGGCGGGTTTTGCGTGGGTGGGGGTATACATGAGGTGCAGGCGGAAGCCCGCAGAGTGTTTTGCTTGTTTCACAGAGAAGGCTCCTTTCGCTTACACATTCAGATGCTTGCGGATGGAGAACATGCTGCCCAGCGCACCCACCAGCGCACCACCGGCCAGACTGTACGTCAGGATGGTGGGCCAGACGGCATCCACAGGCACCATGGCGGTGCCCATGAGCAGCTGCCACAACCCGCCCAGCGTGCTGGAGGCCTGCACGATGTAGGCATAGCCGAAGATACCGGCTACCGAGGTGATGGCACCAGAGATCAGGCCCATGGTCAGGCCCTCCACAAAAAAGGGCAGGGTGACAAGGTGGTTGGTCGCGCCCACATACTTCATGATCTCGATCTCACGGCGGCGGGCAAAAACGCTCAGGCGGATGGTGCTGCCCACCGTGATGATGCTGACCGCCATCAACACCAGGATCACGATCTGGCCCACCTTGGTCACGGCCCGCTGGACCTCCACAAAGGTCTGGGTCATCTCAATGGGGGCGGTAACGCTGTACACGCCCGGGATGCTCTGGAAGTTCTGGCTCATGGTCTGCATCTGGCTCAGGTCTGCCAGAGAGACACGGTAGTTGGCCTTGAAGGGGTTATCATTCTCAAATTCGTCCAGCAGGACGGCGTAATCCGCCATGTACCACGGTACTGGTTGAGCACATCCTCCTTGGACATGTACTGCACCCGGCTCACGCCCGGGGTGGCAGTGATGCGCTCCCTACCGACTGGATGGTGGCATCGTCGGCTTCGGGGTCCACATAGACCACCATCTCGTTCTGCTGGCCCAGATAGTTCACCATGCTGTTCACATTGACTTCCGCCAGCGTGGCAAAGGTGTTCAGGGTCATACAGACGCTCAGGGAGGCGATGCAGGCAATGGTCATGGCCCAGTGCTTGCCCAGGTTGCGCACGCCGCGCACCACAAGGAAACCGAACGTAGAAGGTTTCATCATACCAGCGACACCTCCATTTCCAGTTCCTTCGGGTCTACGGGTGGGTGGGGGATCATGGAGCCCGTGGGCACATCCGAGATGATGTGTCCGCCGGACAGGGTGACCACGCGGCGGTCAAAGTGACGGACCAACTCGTGCTCATGGGTGACCACCAGCACAGTGATGCCCATCTCGCTGACACGCTCCAGAAGCTCCATCATCTCAAGGCTCAGCTCGGGGTCGATGTTGCCGGTGGGCTCGTCCGCAATCACCAGCTTGGGGGCGTGGGCCAGGGCGCGGGCCACAGCCACACGCTGCTGCTCACCGCCGGAGAGCAGGTCGGGGTAGACCTTTGCCTTGTCCTCCAGGTGGACAAGCTCCAGCATGTAATTCACGCGCTCTTTGATCTGCTTGTGCCCGATGTTGGTAACATGCATGGCAAAGGCAATGTTCTCGTAAACGGTCATGGTGGGGATGAGCCGGAAATCCTGAAAGATGATGCCCATCTGACGGCGCAGGTAGGGGATCTTGCGGCGGCGCAGGCGGGCAACATCCTGCCCGTTCACCAGCACGCGGCCCTCGGTGGGGGTCTCCTCGCGCAGGATCAGCTTGAGCAGGGTGGATTTGCCCGCACCTGAGTGACCCAGCAGAAAAACAAACTCGCCGTCATCCACATGGAAGTTGACATCCTCCAGGGCAGGCTTTGCGTTGTGCTTGTACTGCTTTGAAACGTGTTCAAAATCTATCATGCATTTTTCGCTCCCAATAATTTTCTCCAAACCAAAAAGAACCGGCCAGCATCGGTTTCGAGCGGCCGGTTCTGCGCCGACGGCTTTGTGCCGCAAGCGTTTGCTTAATATTTGGCCGGGTTGTTGGACAGGTACTTCTTGACCATCAACGCCACCTTAAAGACGATGGCATCGTCGAACTCACGCAGATCCAGACCGGTCAGTTTTTTGATCTTTTCCAGACGATACACCAGCGTGTTGCGGTGGACAAACAGGCCGCGGCTGGTCTCAGACACATTCAGGTTGTTCTCGAAGAAGCGCTGGATGGTGAACAGGGTCTCCTGATCCAGGCTCTCGATGCTGCCCTGCTTGAACACCTCACGCAGGAACATCTCGCAGACAGTGGTGGGCAGCTGGTAGATCAGGCGGGCGATGCCAAGGTTGTCGTAGCGGATGATCTGCTTCTCGGTGTCGAACACCTTGCTGACCTCCATGGCGATCTGGGCTTCCTTGAAGGAGGTGGCCAGATCCTTCACGTTGGAGATGGGGGTGCCGATGCCGACCACAGCCTTGATGTAATGCTCACCGGACAGGGTGTCCACGATGCTGGCAGCCAGCTTCTCCATATCGGTGCGGTCGATGCCCTTGCGGATCTCCTTGACCAGCACGGTGTCGGTCTCGCTGATATTGAACACAAAGTCCTTCTGCTTGTCCGGGAACAGGCTGCTGACCACATCGTAAGCGGAGATGTCGCCGCCGGAGGTCACGCGCACAATGAACACCACGCGGGAAACATCGGTGGCAAAGTGCAGCTCACGGGCTTGGCGTAGATATCGCCGGGCAGGATGTTGTCCAGCACCACGTTCTTGATGAAGTTGGCTTTGTCGAACTTTTCATCGTGGTACTGCTTGATGCTCTGCAGGCTGATGGAGAGCAGGGCCGCAAACTGGCCCGCAGTCTCGTCCGCGCCTTCCACAAACACGGCATAGTCGTTATGCTTTGCGCTGGAGAACTGCTGATAGGTGTAGCCATCCCGCACAAAGCGGTCACCGGCCGTCAGGCGCTCTGCCATAAAGCCCTCGCGCACCTCTCCGATCAGGTTCAGCTCCGAGCAGGAGATCACAGCGCCGGTCTCATCCACCACACCGACCACACGATCGATGGCGTCTTTCATCTGGTAGATCACGCTCTGGAATACTCTATTGGCCATAAATGGATACCCCTTTTCCTCTTTTGTGCAAGCCGCAGGGGCGAGATTGTCGTTTTTAACAATTTCGCCGCTTTACATTATCTATTTTACACAAAAGAATTTACTTTTGCAACATATTTCACCAAAATATTTTTGACTTTCTTGGTGAATTATCTTTCAGGGGTATTTTCAGGCCCAAAAAGCACTGTTTTGCGTGGTTCTTGTGAATATTTTACCGGCAAAATGTGATGTTTTTTTGAAAATCAGGTGAAAAGCAGTCAGGCTCCGGTGGTAATTGCTGTCACTTCCTCCGCAGAAAGCTCCCGCCACTGCCCCGGTGCAAGGGCCGGGTCCAGCGCAAGCCCGCCGATGGCATCCCGGTGCAGGCGTTTACGCCTGCGCCGTACACACCGAACATCCGCTTGATCTGGTGGTACACCCCCTGCCTGAGCCTGACTTTCACGGTCAGGCCGTCCGGGGTCAGGGCTTCCACCTCTGCCGGGGAGAGGGCGGTGCCATCCGCCAGCGTCACGCCCTCGGCAAAGCCCCTGCGCATCTCCTCGGTCAGCGGTGTGTCAATGACCACCGTATAGGTCTTGGAGACATGGCGCTTCGGGGCAAGGATCTCGTGGGCGAAGCCGCCGTCATCCGTCAGCAGAACAAAGCCAGTGCTGGTCTTGTCCAGCCGGCCGGCCGGGAACAGCTCCCGCCGGGGGTAGGCATCCCCGATCAGATCCACCACGGTGGTATCCCGCTTGTCGGTGGAAGCGCTCACCACGCCCTCAGGCTTGTTGAGCATCAGGTAGACGAACTGCTGGTAAGCAAGCGGCGCACCGTCCACCGCCACGCTGTCCCCTTCCCTGAGCTGGGTGTCCCCCTTTTTGCACACCGCGCCGTTCACCGTCACCCGTCCCCTGCTCAGCAGGTCTTTGCCTCGCTCCGGGTGCATTGCGCCGTCTCGGCCAGATATTTGTCTAGTCGCATAGGTTCTCCTTTTCCGGTTATAGCAAAGCTGCGCCCTGCCCAAAGGCGGAGCGCAGCGATAGATTTTGCAGTTCAGTGGACCGGGAGTTTCTCCGAGGACCGTCCGCTGGGGTGGGACCTGCTGCCGCAGGCAGTAGGGCGGGCGATGGAATGGCCCGAGCCGTGTCCGAGGAGAAAGCTACCGGGCCACACCCTTAAACGCTCAGAGAAGCGTGCTGTTCCACAGCATCGGGGTTGGCATCAAAGATGGGCTGGAGCACATTTGCAATGAACTCCTCCACCTGCTGGGGTGCACGGCCCACAAAGTTTTCAGGCACCAGACCGGCCACGATCTCCTCCCTGGTCAGGCCAAAGGCGGGGTCGGCGGCAATGCGGTCCACCATATCGTTGGGCAGGCCCTCTTCCTTGACCTGCTTGCCGGCGGCAATGGCGTGCTGGCGCAGGCGCTCGTGGAGCTCCTGACGGTTGCCGCCCTTTTCCACAGCCTGCATCATAATGTTCTCGCTGGCCATGAAGGGCAGCTCTGCCATCAGGCGGCTGCGCACTACCTTGGGATAGACCACGATGCCGTCGGTGACATTGAGCATGATGTTCAGGATGGCATCGGCAGCCAGGAAGCCCTCGGCCATGGCAACACGCTTGTTGGCGCTGTCGTCCAGAGTGCGCTCAAACCACTGGGTGCCGGTGGTGAAGCTGGGGTTCAGCACATCCACCATCAGGTAGCGGCTCAGGGCGCAGATGCGCTCACACCGCATGGGGTTGCGCTTGTAAGGCATGGCGGAGGAACCGATCTGGTTCTTCTCAAAAGGTTCTTCCATCTCCTTGAAGTTGGCCAGCAGGCGCAGGTCGGTGGCAAACTTCATGCAGCTCTGGGCAATGCCTGCCAGAGCGTTCAGGATAAAGGCATCCACCTTGCGGCTGTAGGTCTGGCCGGACACGGGGATCACCGCATCCGGGGCAAAGCCCATCTCCCTGGCAATGGAAGCATCCACAGCGCGGATCTTGTCTGCATCGCCCTTGAACAGCTCCATAAAGGAAGCCTGGGTGCCGGTGGTACCCTTGACACCGCGCAGCTGCAGGGTGGCAAGGCGGTGGTCGATCTCGGCAAGATCCATCACCAGCTCGTTGGCCCACAGGGTGGCACGCTTGCCCACGGTGGTGGGCTGTGCAGGCTGGCAGTGGGTATAGGCCATGCAGGGCATGTCCTTGTACTCCTCAGCAAAGCGGGAGAGCTTTGCCAGCACACCGATCAGCTTTTTGCGAATGAGCTCCAGGCCCTGCCGCATCACGATGATATCGGTGTTATCGCCCACATAGCAGCTGGTGGCACCCAGATGGATGATGCCTGCTGCCTTGGGGCACTGCTGGCCGTAGGCGTAAACGTGGCTCATCACATCATGGCGCACCAGCTTCTCGCGCGCAATGGCGACCTCGTAGTTGATATCGTCCACATGGGCTTCCAGCTCGGCCACCATTTCGGGGGTGATATTGGTCAGGCCCTGCTCCATCTCGCCCGGGCCAGCGCCACCCACAGGCGGCGCCAGGTGCGGAACTTGTTGTCATCCGAGAAGATGTACTGCATCTCGTCGGAAGAATAACGGGTAGAGAAGGGGCTGATATAACGATCATGCTGTGACATTGGTTGTTTCCTCCTGAAAGTAACTCCCCCAGCCGCCTTCCGGCGACAGCCCCTCGAAGAGGGGGCCTTTCACCCTCCCTCGGAGAGGGAGGTGGCATCGCGTCAGCGATGACGGAAGGATTTTTCTCTATTCTACCATCAAACCTTGAAATAGTCTACGCCGCCCTCAAAGATCGGCTGATATTTGTCGCCGGTGACGTTCTTGTACAGGTACTCGCCGCTGCGCTCCGAGTGGCCCATCTTGCCGAACACGCGGCCGTCCGGGCTGGTGATGCCTCAATGGCCAGCAGAGAGCCGTTGGGGTTGTAGCGCTGATCCATGGTGGGCTCGCCTTCCAGATCAACATACTGGGTAGCCACCTGGCCGTTTGCAACCAGCTGATCCAGCACGTTCTGGGGTGCTACAAAGCGGCCCTCGCCGTGGCTGATGGCGATCTCGTACTCGCTGCCTGCATCGCAGTGGGACAGCCAGGGGCTGCCGGTGGAAGCAACGCGGGTGCGCACCAGCATGCTCTGGTGGCGGCCGATGGTGTTGAAGGTCAGGGTCGGGTCATAGGCCGTGATGGGGCGGATATCGCCGTAGGGCACCAGACCCAGCTTGATCAGGGCCTGGAAGCCGTTGCAGATGCCCAGCATCAGGCCGTCGCGGTGCTGCAGCAGGTCGCGGACCGCCTCGGTGACCGCAGGGCTGCGGAAGAAGGAGGCGATGAACTTGGCGCTGCCGTCCGGCTCGTCGCCGCCGGAGAAGCCGCCGGGCAGCATCACGATCTGGCTCTCGCCAATGGCCTTGACCAGTGCCTCGCAGCTGGCGGTAACGTCCGCCGGGGTCAGGTTGCGGATGACCAGGATCTCGGGGTCGGCACCGGCGCGGGCAAAGGCCTTGGCGGTGTCGTACTCACAGTTG
>ENA-OQCN01000445-OQCN01000445.1-human-gut-metagenome-genome-assembly--contig:-NODE-445-length-22309-cov-5.237760_pt1 | contig 22309 bp, 28 predicted proteins | sample MGYA00242497_ERZ504576 | MGnify/ENA primary metagenome ERZ504576 (study PRJEB26092, sample SAMD00036296) | human gut metagenome | host: Homo sapiens | study: EMG produced TPA metagenomics assembly of... | reverse complement strand
TTCCGCCGGTGCCTTGCACGGCAGGTGCCTCGCGCCGTCCGCTCGATCAGCGTCAGATCGGCCTTTTTGCGTGCCGCTTCAAATTAGTTCCGTTTCCGGCATGGAAAGCTTTTCCGTATCCCGGCAGGCACTCCCGATAATCGCTGCGCGGCCTGTGCGAAATTTTCTTTCGACCGCTTCCAGACTCTGGTCATGCCATTCCTTCGGCGGACGGTAAATGTGCGTCGAAGTTGTCACCAGTACCTTCTGATCGTTTTTTACGCAAAAGCCTGCCATCTCGTACAGCAGCGTCGTTTTTCCGCCGCCGCCGATGATAGAAACTACATAGTTCTTTTCCTTTAAAAAGGGGAACGCCGTTCCCATTCCTACCGGCTCCAGCTTCTGTTTTTCTGTTTTCTGCCAGATTCGAAGCATCTCCTCTGCCCCCTTCTGCCGTCTTTCTTTCTCACTCTACCATACTCATTTTGGGCTGTCAAATTTTACTCGCGCCGTAAAAACTTGAAAAAAGAACTGCCCCGATCGGGCATCCCCATCAGAGCAGTTCTTCTATTCTTACTGAACGTGTACGGTAAGCACCGCTGCATTTGATCTGTTTCCATCGCTGTCCGTCACATGATACGTCAGCGTGTAATCTCCCGGCACTGCAGTATCCACATCGCCGTCGATCTCAATCTGGTTAAAGAGTGACTCCTGGCTGTCTGCATCATCGGTCATCTCTTTGATATAGCTGGTTTTGTCCAGATCGTTTCCGGCTTCCACTGTTACTTCATACGTATTCAGGTACAGTTTTGGGCTTTCCGCCGGCAGTGCTTCGATTTCCATCTGCGCATCTGTCTCATTTTTTGTGCCCTCTGTGTCATTCTGCTGCGGCTCCTCTGTTGCCGGTGCAGACTCATCTGCCGCCCCACTGTTATCCGTTTCCTGCGTAGCCTCATTTTCCGCCGGGGTATCTTCCGCTGCAGCTTTATAATTCACGCGGCGTGTTGCTTTTGATACATTATTGTGACTGTCCTTTGCCGCATAGACAACCGATGCACTGGTATGGTCATCGTTCGGGAAAATGTTTTCAATCATCAGCGAATCTGTCACATCTCCGTCTTTCTCATCCGTTGCAGTAACGCCTTCCAGCAAAGGCGCTGTATCACTGCCTTCCTCATACGTTACATCCCCATCAGCTGGAAGCTCGATTTCCGGGCCTTTTCGGTCGTCCGTCACTACGACAGCTGCTGTACCGGCTCCTAGCGCCACGCACAGGACAATCAAACCTGCAACAATCCCTTTTTTCATGGCAGTTAATCGTCCTCCTCCTGGCCGTAATCTCCATATTTGTACTGACCGTATTTTCCGTATTTACCATACGCCTGTTTCTGCATATCCACCTTGTTCAGGACAACGCCAAGCAGCGGGCAGTTACTTCTCTCGAGCTGGCTCTTTACTTCCTGTGCAAAACGATAGCTGATCACACCGGACTCAATGACCATGATTGAACCATCACAGATTTCTGCAACGATTGCACTGTCGATAACGCTTCCAAGCGGAGGAGTATCCACAATCACATAATCGTAAACTTTACGAAGTGCATTTAAAAGACTTCGGAAGTTCTTTCCCCCCAGAAGCTCTGCCGGATTCGGCGGAAACGGGCCGGAATAAATCATGTAAAAGTTCTTTACATTGGTAGAACAGATGACATCCTCCAGAGTTGCCTGACCGGACAGGAAGTGTGCCAGTCCGCGAACAGATTTCTGTGTTTTCGTTCTTCCAAGAAGAACCGATTTCCGAAGATCGGCATCGATCAAAATCACTCTTTTTCCGCTCTCTGCAAGAGAAATGCCGAGCTGCATAGAAACACTGCTCTTTCCCTCATTTGGTGTACAGCTTGTAACCGCGATTACTTTCTTATCTTCTCCGCAGAACTGAAGGTTGGTCCGAAGAGATTTGTAGGCTTCCACAATCTGATAGCCTGATTTTTCCTGTTTTACTACTACCTGATTCACGTTCCGTATCCTCCCTTATTTCTTTCTTCCACGGCCGTTTTTGTTTTTCTTCTTGCTCTTTTTCTGTCCTTCTGCAAGAGGAATTATGCCGAGTGTACTGACACCCAGATAACGTTCTACATCTTCGGAGGTCTGGATGGTGTCATTTGTCAGATAAACAATAATGATGATGACAATCGCGATAAATGCACCTGCTATTGCACCGATCAGCCCGTTTTTCTTAATACTTGGGCTTACCGGCTCATCTGGAATATTCGCCTCATCTACCACATTTACAGCTTCTGTGTTCATAACGTTCTGAATATGATCTGCTGCTGCTACACGGATTGCATCCGCCATCTGGCTTGCTACATACGGATCTTCGTCTTTTACTGTAATCGAAAGGATACGCGTATCGTTCTGTGTAGTAACAGTAATTTTGTTCAAAAACTCCTCATAGGTAAGATCCAGATTTAACTGTGCAATAACGGTTTCAACAACCTGACGGCTCTGAATCAGCTCCGCATAGTCTTTGGTTAAAAGAGAACTTGCCTGCAGATCTCCACTTGTTACAGTACTGCTGCTGTCCTGTTTTGACAGTACATACATTTTTGTCGTCGATTCATACTGCGGCTTCATAAATACTTTGCTGACCAGTACCATCAGAAGGCCAAGTGCCAATGCAGCTAAAATCACATAGCCAATTTTGCTCCAGAGCACACGAAGCAGTTCCAGTAAATCGATTTCAATTTCATCCTGATTCTGTTGATTCGTTTCCATCTTCTTCTCCTGACTTTTTTTAGATTTCTCCGGCATCCCTTAAGATTTCCATCGGATTATCGTGGAAAATCCTTTCGGCATATGCCTCTCCCATTTTTTTTGAAACATAGGCAGCGCCTGCTCCTATGTTGGGAATACGTGTTTTTGTGTTGTGGGAATCGCTGCCGACAAAACCGAGCAGATCTTCCTTCATCAGTTTTCTGCAGTAGCGTTTTGCCCCCCACGTATACTTTCCAAGTATACTTTCCACATTCACCTGCAGTCTTGCGCCCATATCCACCAGATCGCTGGAAAATCCGACGCTCTTTACCGTTGCCTGATAGCGCTCCACATGCGCGATAATCGGTTCATAACCGCAGGACAGTACATTGTAGACTCTCTCACGGATATGCTGTGCGGAATCTCCCTCGGAAAATTCCAACAGAACATAGGATGAACCGGCCATGGTCACATATTTCCGTTTTTCCAGGATATCCTGAAGATCCATGTTCGAGTGAAGTTCACACCCGAGATAAAGCGACATATCCGGATATTCCTTTTTTGCCGCTTCCTGCAGTTTCAGAAACTGCTCATGTACCTTTTTTGCCGGTGTTTCAAACATCCGCCGCCGATAATGCGGTGTGATGATAATCTTCCTGACCCCGTCCTCGTGCTGCATTTTCAGCATCGCCAGCGACTCTTCCAGGTCAGCTGCACCGTCGTCTACCCCCGGGACCATATGGCAGTGTACATCAAATAATTCCTTCATACCTTATCCCTCTTTTTGTGTTCTTTCTTCAAGTCACGCATACTTAGACATTCTACTTTAGTATACATCCTTTTGTGAGCTCTGGCAATACAAAACATACTCTGTATTTATTTTTTAACATTTTTGTCAAACTTGCCTAAAATGAGGGATAAAAAAGAGACCTCCATTTTCATGTCGGCCTCTCCCGTTATTTTCTGCAGATGAAAACCCCTGCCTCTTTTGTGATCGCAATTCCGCCGTGTTTCTGAATTTTCTTTTCCAGAAATTCTTTGAATTCCCGCTGTCTCGGATACAGATACTCATTCTGATTTCCATGGCAGGAAAGGATATAGTCCAGAAGCGGCTCCGGCCGGTCGACCCAGAGACTGTCCTCGTAGATTCTTTTCTCTACGCTGCCAAAATAAGGCTTTAACTGCTTTTCTCCGTGATCCAGACCAAAAATAGTATACAGCGCCACCTCCGAAAGATTGATCTGCGGATCAAACTCCTGTACCAGATCGGTAATCTCTTTCATATGGCCTTTTCCATACGTACTGCAGTAGAACACGCCGTCATCTGAAAGCACACGGCTGATTTCCTGCAGACCGCGGGACAGATTCTGGACATAGAACAAAACATGATTTGCAATAATCCGGTCGTATTCCGCATCCGGAAACGGAAGCTTCTGGCAGTCCAGTGTCCGGAAATCAAAACAGGATGCCTTTTCTTCTCCCAGATTTTCCGCCGCATCCCGGATCATGCCTCTGACAGGTCAGACAGACAGATATACTTTCCTTTCAGCACGGATGGCTCCGCTTTTTTCCAGAGCTGTCCGTTTCCGCAGCCAATCTCCAGAATCCGGCGCGCACCGTCAAAATCCATCTGTTCCAGAAGCCACGGGAACCATCCCTTTTTATTTTGGGAATACTGCTCGTGCAGCGAAATACGGATATTCAGGTTTTCCCCGTTTTTGTACTGCTCCACCAGCATCTTTTCCATATCGGTCAGATGAATCAGGTTCAGAATGCCGGTCCAGTCGATCTGGTTCGTCTCCTCCAGAATCTGTGTCGTATTCTGCAGCGCCTTTTCCATCTGCTCCAGATTTTCCATCTTCTTGTGCACAAGTCCGATCTGCATTTTCAATGATTTCAGAATATCCGCACTCGTATCGTGAATCGTCATATTTCCGATCTCATTCAAGGAAAATCCGAGATATTTCAGCGATAAAATTTTTCTGCAGCTTCAGAAAATCCTCATCCGAATACATCCGATAACCGGACTCGTTGATAAAGCTTGGCTTCAGCAGCCCTTTTTTGTCGTAATAGCGAATTGTCCGAATGGTCACATGGGCCATCCGGGCAAATTCACCAGTGGTATAATATTGATCCATATCCACCACTCCTTCGCAAAAGCCGCTTTTTTGCGGCCTTTGCATTTCACTTTTCTCTCTTACAGACGGTCTTTGTACATCTCAGCGAAGTAGTTCTGATACTCACCGCTGATGATGTGTTTCCACCAGTCTTCATTGTCCAGATACCACTGGATTGTCTGTGCAATTCCGGTATCGAAATTGTATTTTGGTTTCCATCCAAGCTCAGTCTCGATCTTGGTCGGGTCGATTGCATATCTTCTGTCATGGCCCGGGCGGTCTTTTACGTATTTGATCAGAGATTCCGGTTTGTCCAGAGCTTTCAGGATAGTCTGTACTACCTGAAGGTTTGTTCTCTCGTTGTGTCCGCCAATGTTGTAAACCTCGCCTACTTTACCTTTATGGATAATCAGGTCGATTGCTTCGCAATGATCGGATACGTGCAGCCAGTCTCTGACATTCTCACCGTTTCCGTATACCGGAAGCTCTTCGTCTGCCAGTGCGCGGCTGATCATAAGCGGAATCAGCTTTTCCGGGAAGTGATACGGGCCGTAGTTGTTGGAGCATCTGGAAACGGTAACCGGGGTACCGAAGGTTCTGTGGTAAGCCAGTACAAACAGGTCTGCGCTTGCTTTGGATGCAGAGTACGGGCTGGAGGTGTGGATCGGGGTATTCTCTGTAAAGAACAGGTCCGGGCGATCCAGCGGAAGGTCTCCGTAAACTTCATCGGTAGATACCTGATGATATCTCTTTACGCCGAATTTTCTGGAAGCATCCAGCAGTACACGGGTTCCCATTACGTTGGTCTGAACAAAGATGCCAGGATCCTCAATGGAACGGTCTACATGGCTCTCTGCTGCGAAGTTGACAACAACGTCAAATTTCTCTTTTTCAAACAGATCCATGATGAAAGCTTCGTCTGCGATATCACCTTTTACAAATTTGTAGTTCGGTTTGTCCTCAACCGGTTTCAGAGTCTCCAGGTTTCCTGCATAGGTCAGCAGGTCCAGGTTTACGATCTGATAATCCGGGTATTTGTTTACCATGTGATGTACGAAGTTTCCGCCGATAAATCCGGCTCCGCCTGTTACTAATACTTTCATGCTTTTTCTCCTTTTTGGTGTGTTTATCGTCTCAGTTTTATGTCAATTCAACTTGTTGTACCCTCACTATAATGGGTGACGTTGCGTCATGGTCAAGAGGAGAATGAAAAAAGTTTGTGAAAATCTTGTTTTTTCCCCTCCTACCTGTCTATCTTAAAATTTTTACGGCGATTCTCGTAATATACTGTTCCATTTCCTGACTGGTCAGCGCGTCCACCATATATTCCTCATAAAAGCGGTCATCCAGCAAAAATTTCTGTTCCGTGGCATATCGGAACAGCTTCCGGTACGCCGCTTCAATTCCCTGCCATGGTCCTTTATAATAATAGCAAAGATACTCTCCCTCCGGCCGAACCGTGTATCGCACTTTCGCCGGCACACGATCAAAAATCAGATAGAAATCACGGTAATCCAGAAAATTCCCCGTTTCCAGTGTTTCCCGTTTCTGAACAAACCCCACATTATACGAACTTCGATTTCCGTATTGCCCGCAGTAAGCATAGAGCTCTCCGATTTTCTGATTGACTGCCAGATTATCCGCTGACTCGCTGTGGTTTGTGACAAGATACTGCAATGGAAGGGTATGGATCCCCACAGGACAGAAGGGATCTTTTTCAAACGCCTCACGCATTCCGCCGATGCCTGTGCCAGAAACCGCTTCTTTTCCCCAATCCAGCGCTGCATCTCGCGGAGCCGCTGCATTTTTTCGCGCACCACCTTCTCCTCCTGTTCCAGCAGTACTCCGAATTTTTCAGGACTTCGCTGTTCCAGATAATTTCGAATCTCTGCCAGCGGCATGCCCAGCTCCCGCAGCATTCCGATCACATCAAACGTTTCCATCTGATCCATCGCATAATACCGGTAGCCGTTTGTCCCTCTTCTTTTTGGTACGAACAGCCCAATCTCATCATAATGGAAGAGCGTTTCCTTTGTCGTGCCTACCAGCGCTGCAAATCGCCCCGCGCTTAAATACTCCTGTTTTCCCATTTCTGACTCCTTTTCCTGAATATGTGCTCTCGGAATTTTTCCTGTTTTTCACCTTTTTTGCACTTGACTATAGGGTTACCCTATCCTTTATAATAGCAAACGATTCAAATTTTCACAAGAAATCTTTCCCATCTAAAGCGTGTCTGAAAAAGGCTTTTCACACATAAAAAGGAGGTTTTTGATTATGAGCCAGTCACTCGCCAAGGATTTCAACTTCCGCTCTCTGCTGAAGTTTGCGTTTCCATCGATCATCATGATGATCTTTATGTCTCTCTACAGTATTGTGGATGGCTTTTTCATCGCACAGTACGTGGACAGCATGGCGCTTTCCGCCGCCAATATCGTCTATCCTGCCGTCAGCATTCTTCTTGCCGTCGGCATCATGTTCGGTACCGGAGGCAGCGCCGTTGTCGCCGCAAAGATCGGACAGGGAAAACAGGAGGAAGCCAACCGTAACTTTTCGGCCCTTACCCTTACCACACTGATCATCGGTATTCTGGGCGCAGTGCTCGGCAACCTGTTTTGCCGTCAGATCTGCAGTCTGCTCGGTGCAACGCCGGTGCTGATGGATTACGGTACCGCCTATCTGCGGACGATCCTTTTCTTTGCCCCGGTCTGTCTTCTCCAGGCGCTGTTCCAGTCCTTCTTTGTAACGGCAGGCGCCCGGGACTCGGACTTTCCCTTACGGTGTCCGCCGGCATTACCAACATGCTTCTGGACTATCTGTTTGTCGTTCCGCTCCATCTTGGTGTTGCGGGAGCGGCCCTTGCCACCGGCCTTGGCCAGTGTATCCCGGCCGTTGCCGGTATTTTATACTTTACCTTTGCCCGAAAAGGCCTTCGTTTCACCAGGCCGGAATTTTCCAAAGGCCTGCTCTCCACAAGCTGCTTCAACGGTTCCTCCGAGATGGTCAGCAATCTTTCTGCAGCCGTTGTCACTTACCTTTTCAACATGCTGATGCTGAAATTTGAGGGCGAAATCGGTGTTGCCGCCATCACGGCGATTCTGTACGGACAGTTTCTCTTTGTTGCGCTGTACCTCGGCTACAGTATCGGCGTTGCACCTGTGTTCAGCTTCAACTACGGCAGCCGGAACAAACAGCGGCTGATCCGGCTTTACCGCATCAGTATCCGTTTCGTTGTGGTAAGCTCTGTGATCATTGCACTTGTGGCTGCCTTCGGTTCTCCTGTTATTTCCGCTGTTTTCATGCAGAAAGGCACCTATGGCTTTGAACTGACCCGCCACGGTGGTTACCTGTTCTCCATCGCCTATCTGTTCTGCGGTACGAATATCGTCGCTCCGGCATTTTTACGGCACTGTCAGACGGAAAGACCTCTGCTTTGATTTCCTTTTTGCGAACCTTCGTCTTTATCGTTCTCTCCGCGCTGCTTCTGCCGCTCGTGCTTGGCACCAACGGTGTGTGGCTGTCGATTCCGGTCGCCGAATTTCTGACGCTGTTCATCTCCGTGCCGAAGCTGTCCCGCTATTTCAAGGATCCGAAAGTCGCACCGGAGACGCAAACGAGTCCCAACTGATCTTACCGACTTCGCTGATTCTCAAAACCCCGCACAGGGATCCGTTGTTTTCACAGGATCCGCTGTGCGGGGTTTCTCTTTTACTACCACTTTTTCCCCGGGCAGTCCCGCAGTGCAATCGCTGCCCGCATCTCCACGTAGCAGCCGCACATGCGGCACATGCCGGACAGCAGCTTTTCGCATTCCTTACAGATCGAAAGCCGCCGCTCGTATTCCTCCCCCGGCGTTTTATCGTCCGCCGGAATTCTTGCAATATAATCGTACATATTCTGAAAAAAGCCTGCCTCGTCCATCTCACGAAGCAGGCATTTTTTACAGATCCTGGTATTTCCGTCCATCAAACTCCTCCGGAACCGAATCTTTTTTCATCCCAGATATCTTCTGGTTTTTATGGTTTTCCTATTTTACGGCGATATGAAGCACACTGCACGCCGGAATGGTAAAGGAAATTCCCTCTTTTGCTGCCTGCACACCGTCAAAGCCCTGAACGCCAACCGTCTCCGGCTCTTCAAAGGTGTTTTTATCCTGCATATGGCCGGTTACGATCTCGGCTTTGATCTCGCCGGCTTCTTTTCCGAGAAGTACCGCCTCTACCGGATATGCTTTCTCCAGATCCACATTCGTCATCGTGATATGAAGTACACCGTCTGCATCTACCGAAACAGATTCCGTCAGATTCGGAACCATGTATTCGTCTTCCAGACCAACCTGCTCCGTTTCCAGAGAGCTTGCCAGAAGATCATTTTCCTGATGTACCTGATACAGATCGAAAACATGATACGTCGGAGTTTTGACCATTTTTTCACCCTCTGTCAGGATCATCGACTGCAGAACATTGACCATCTGTGCGATATTTGCCATCTTGACACGGTCGCTGTGTTTGTTGAAGAGATTCAGGTTGATCCCTGCGACCAGTGCGTCACGCATGGTATTCTGCTGATACAGAAATCCCGGATTCGTTCCAGGCTCTACATCATACCAGGTACCCCACTCATCCACGATCATACCGACCTTTTTGTCCGGGTCATACTGATCCATAATGGCGCTGTGGCGGCGGATCAGCTCTTCCATGTACATCGTCTTTTTCATGGTCTTATACCAGTCTTTTTCCGCAAACTCCGTTGCACTTCCCTTGTGATCCCAGGTTTCCGGCACCGTATAGTAATGAAGCGACAGGCCATCCATCATGCCATGCTGCTGTGGGGAGATTCTGCGGAAGCATGCTTTCATCACTTCCTGCGTCCACTCATAATCATCCGAATTGGCGCCGCAGGCAATCTTCCGGATCTTTTTGTTTCCATCGTAATCACGCACAAAGGTCTGATATCTGCGGTACATATTTCCGTAGAATTCCGGATTCATATTTCCGCCGCAGCCCCAGTTCTCATTGCCGATGCCAAAGAAATCGACGGTCCACGGCTTTTCGTGGCCATTTTCCGCACGAAGGTCTGCCATCGGAGATACCCCGTCAAATGTCATATATTCAACCCACTCCGACATCTCCTGTACAGTACCGCTTCCCATATTTCCGTTGATATAGGTTTCACATCCGATCTGACGGCAGAGTTCAAAAAACTCGTGGGTACCGAAGCTGTTGTCCTCGACAACACCGCCCCAGTTGGTGTTGATCATTTTTTTGCGGCTTTCTTTCGGTCCGATACCGTCTTTCCAGTGATATTCATCTGCAAAACATCCGCCCGGCCAGCGCAGTACCGGAACTTTGATATTTTTCAGTGCTTCAACAACATCGGTACGCATTCCGTTCACGTTCGGAATATCGGAATTTTCTCCTACATAGAGTCCTTCATAAATACATCTTCCCAGATGCTCCGAAAACTGTCCCTGGATTTCCTTATTGATTTTTGAAAGCTTTCTGTTCGCATCAATTACTAACTTAGCCATAACTTGTCCCCTTTCGAGATCTTAAATTTGGCTTTATTATAGGAGATGTATCTCACTTGTGTCAATGAGCGTACAAGTTGTTTCCCCATGATTTTTTCAAAAAGTGCGGCCGTCTGGCTGCTGACCAAAAGGCCGCTTGTTTTATTTTTCATTCTGCATACGAAAAAACCGTCCTGGTTTTCACCAGGACGGTTACCGTCCGTGCGTTAGAGGATTCGAACCCCCGACCTTTTGGTCCGTAGCCAAACGCTCTATCCAGCTGAGCTAAACGCACATTTCTTTGTCGCTTTAGAACTCTTTGTTTATCACTCGTTCCCGCTGACATCATGTATATTACACTATCCTAAGAGAAAAGTCAACACCTTTTTTAAAAAGATTTAAAATTTTTTCGAATAACAGTTTTTTGTGAAAATAAGGGCTTTTTCCCCTATTTCACACTCCGCACCAGGTAGTCTTTCTTTCGCAGTTCCTCTTCAATCAGATCCAGGGTCTGCGCAGAGTCTGCCGATACGGTATGAAAATGTTCCCCTGATGTGATATTCTTCAGCGGCCGTGATTTTCCCTGCCGGATTTCTTCCATAAACAGTGCCACCTTATTTCGTGAACTGATATTCAGTTCGCCCGCAGTTCTCCGTAAACCTCGTGACGCACAATCACATCCAGCACAACGCCGCCGAAATCCACAATTGTATTCAGCTCGTCCTGCATCTGTTCATCCGTGTGGTTCACCTCAAGACCCGCGTCTCTCTCACCGGGCTGCTGCAGATGTAGCCGCGGTTTGTCGCAATCACATCGTATCCGGCAGCGCGGATCAGGGCAATGTCCTGGACAATCACCTGACGGCTGACTTCACAGCTCTTCGCCAGCGCTGCACCGGAGACCGGCGTCTTACTGTTTGTTATTCTTTGAAGAATCTCTTCTCTTCGTTCCTTTCCACTCATCATAAAACAAGACCTCGCATTTCGTACACTTCCCTTATCTTATCACACTTTCCGCCGTTTCTACAATAGCAGGAAATCATTTTCCAAAAGCTTTGTCAAGGACTAAAACTTTATGAAATTTTCCGGCTCTCGTATATTCGTCCCGCCAACTGCCAATCATGAACGTATAACAGTAACGAACGGTAACCATACGTTCCATGTTTCAGGAGGATGCATACCATGGCGATCAATAAAGTTGAACTGTGCGGAGTCAATACATCACGCCTTCCCGTACTGAATGCCGAAGAAAAGGAGACTCTGCTGAAAAAGGCCCGCGAAGGAGATGCTGCTGCCCGCGAACGCTACATTCAGGGCAATCTGCGCCTTGTCTTAAGCGTGATCAAGCGCTTCTCCAACAGCAGTGAAAACGCCGACGATCTCTTTCAGATCGGCTGTATCGGCCTGATTAAGGCGATTGATAACTTCGACACGACCTTAAACGTCCGTTTCTCCACCTATGCCGTGCCGATGATCATCGGTGAAATCCGGCGGTATCTGCGTGACAATAATGCGATCCGCGTCAGCCGTTCCCTCAGGGATACTGCCTACCGCGCCATCTGCGCCCGCGAACTTTATCTCAAGCAGAACCAGAAAGAGCCTTCGATCGAGGAAATCGCCGCTGAAATCGGCATTGGAAAAGAGGATATCGTCTATGCCCTCGATGCAATCCAAAGCCCAATGAGTCTGTATGAGCCCGTCTACACGGAAGGCGGCGATACCCTGTATGTCATGGATCAGTTAAGTGATAAGAAAAATAAAGAAGAAAACTGGGTGCAGAACCTCGCCCTGCAGGACGCGGTCGCCCGTCTCAATGAGCGCGAACGCCAGATCATCCGCATGCGTTTCTATGAGGGCAGACCCAGATGGAGGTTGCCCGGGAAATCGGCATCTCGCAGGCGCAGGTCAGCCGGCTGGAAAAGTCCGCCCTGCGCTCTATGCGGAATTATCTCTCCGACGAGCGGTAACGCCCGCCGTTCACTGAATTTCTGCAAACTCCAGCCGGTAATCCGACGGCGGCATTCCATAGTGTTTCCGGAACACACGGGAATAGTAAAAGGGATCTTCAAATCCGCACGACAGCGCCGTCTGTTTGACCGTCATCCCCATCTGCAGCAGCTTTTCTGACTGCTGCAGCCGATATTCCAGCAGATACTGTCCTGGTGACCAGCCGATTTTCTTCTGAAACAGACGGTTCAGCGTTGTGCGGCTGACCGCCATTTTCCGCGCAATTGTCTCCGCGCAGAACTCACTCCTGTGATACCCTGCGGCAATCAGAGCCATCGCTTCCATGATCCGCGGATCTTCCTTCTTTCTCTCCTCCCGCTGCGGCTCCGCCAGATCCTGGTACACGCCCAGAAGCGCAAGCAGCACACCGACGGCTCCTGGCTGTTCCGGCGATAGAGTTCCATCTGGCAGAGACGCTCAAAATACGGCAGAAGCCTTTCCTGACGGAGAGGCGGCGCCGCCGGCTGCTGTGGGTTCAGTACCGACCGTGCCAGAATCTGCCGGCATTGTTCCCCGACAAAATCAACCCACACATATTCCCACGGCTCGTTCTCATCCGGCGCATACTGCACCACCTGCTCTGGACAGATTAAAAAGCTCTGTCCGGCGGTAAGTGTGTACGTCTTTTTCCCGCAGGTAAACGTTCCCTTTCCGCTTATAATATAATGTATAATATAGCACTGCCGTACACCCGGCCCCCAGGAATGCAGATCATGGCAGTCCTGCCGCCCGGCATCGACAGGCCGGATCCCGTTCATTTCTGATACAAGCATATTCTTTCCTTTTCCCGTATTTTATTCTTTATGAAGCAAAAATCCATGCTTTTGTCTTAAAATTCCATGGTTTTGCTCTGGAAATCCATCTATACTCAAAGTACATCAAAACTTACGGGAGGTCAATACTATGATCAAACTTACACCGCCGATGGGCTGGAATTCCTGGAACACCTTCGGAGAAAATATCAATGAAAAAATGATTTTTGAAACTGCTGATGTCATGGCCGAGAGCGGCCTGCGCGATAAAGGATACGAATATCTTGTCATCGACGACTGCTGGTCCTTACGTGAACGCGATGAAAACGGCCGTCTTGTGCCGGATCCGGAAAATTTCCGCATGGTATGAAAGCCGTTGCCGATTACGTTCATTCCAAAGGGCTGAAATTCGGTATGTATTCCTGCGCCGGAAACATGACGTGTGCCGGCTACCCTGGCAGCTATGAGCACGAATTTGTCGATGCGGAAACTTTCGCATCCTGGGATGTTGATTTCTTAAAATACGACTACTGCTACCACAGCCCGATCCTGCACGGAAAATATCTGTACCGCCGCATGGGACTGGCACTCGAGAACTGCGGCCGCGACATTCTCTTCTCTGCCTGCTCCTGGGGTGCGATGAAACGCATGAGTGGATCAAAGAAACCGGCGCTTCCATGTGGCGTTCCACCGGCGACATCTTTGATACCTGGGATTCTGTCAAAGATCTCGTGGCACAGCAGGAAAAACTGCATCCGTACAACGGCGTCGGCTGCTTCAACGATATGGACATGCTGATCGTCGGCATGCATGGAAAAGGAAATGTTGGACTGGCCGGCTGCAGCGATGTCCAGTATCAGACACACTATGCACTGTGGGCATTCCTTGGCTCCCCGCTGATGATCGGCTGCGACATCCGCGAGATGAGCGACGAAACCCGCCGCATTCTCATGAATGACGAAATGATCCGCATCAACCAGGATCCGCTCTGCCGTCAGCCGTATAAAGTGAAAAACCATGCATGGAATGACAAGGTTCTGATCTATGTGAAGGCACTCGCAGACGGAGATCTCGCCATCGGTATGTTCAATCTCAGTGATGAAAAATCACGTGCAGCCATGAATCTGGATGAGATCGGCCTTCCGTTCTCCACTGGCCGTACTCTGGAACTTACTGAGGTCTGGACCTGCGAGAACCTGTGTGCAAACAATGCATCCCTTGTCACAGAGCTCGAGCCATTTGCATCAAAAGTATACCGTGCAAAGGTCGTAAAACTCTGATGGCACGCTGTATGCAGTGCGGCAAAGAACTCACACATAACGAGATCGGCGCCCACCGTAAATTTATCAACCGCGGCGCAGAACAGTTTTTCTGCAAGCAGTGTCTTGCCGAGCATCTCGGTGTAACGCCGGAGCTCATTGACGAAAAGATCGAACAGTTCAAGCGACAGGGATGTACCCTGTTTGTATAAGGCCGCTGCATGTAACGCACAGAGTCAGATTTCCATGCATCAGGAATCCGGCTCTGTGTTATTTTTATGTTTTATGAAGGTTTCCATCCGGAATCAGCTCCACGCAGACAATCTCGGGAATGTTATTGAACCGCGGAACCAATTCCGTATTTCCAAGTCCGGACGACAGCACCAGATGCCGTTTTCCATCCTCCGAATCAAAAATCCCCTTCAGCTGTCCCGGAAACCATCCCATGTCCGGCGCATAAACACCGCCAATGCCAGGCAGAATGACCTGCGCCGTGAAGATGGCCGGAAAATACGCAGTCAATGTCCCACTCCTCCAGCCCGTCATTTTTCAGCCAGGCAATCGGAAGATGGCTGAGCAGGATTTTGTAACGGTCGGTGTTCTCAAAATCCCACAAGAACTTACACTCTCCTGGATCCGCTTCGCCAGTTTCCAGATATTTATCCGGGAGACAGTAACCGTAAATGCCGCCGATACGGAGGGGCTGGCTGTTGATGGTGATGTCTTTATATTCATAGTTCAGGACGGTGGCGCCGGCGGATTCGTAGAGAGCGGTAATGTCTGTACCGTAGTTCTGCTCGTATTCCAGTTCATGGTTGCCGAGGGAGACGTATGTTGGGGCGATTGCAGATAATTCTGCCAGCAGCGTTACCGCAATATTATTATCTGGCTCATTTGCATTTAGAAGATCACCGGTGATCATAATCAAATCTGGTGACTTCATTGCTGCTTTAGAAATCAGATGTTTATTATCCGAACCAAAAATGCTGTTATGGAGATCTGTTATTTGTATCAGACAAATTTCTTCCGAAATTTTCTTCGATTGCAGTATATATGTTATGCTGTTTAGATTATATTTCGATTTTATAACACTTTTTCCTGTTATGCACAGAAGCATAACAACCAATATGCCCACTACCCTACGCAGCTTGTACCCGTTTTTACATCGTTTTCTCATTCTATTTCTAACCATCTTATATTTTAGATCGAATCATTCTCAGCAGATTCTGCCATTGTCTTCTCACTCTAAAAAAGTTGACTTTCTCAGGATATGCTAATACATAAAAATCATAATTATTTTTAAAGCGTACAATCCCCTCTTTTTCTGCCTGCTCCAGTGCTTCTCTATACTGCTGTTGAAATTTTTCTCCTCGTTCTTTATCAAAACCTTTCTTTCCATTTTTGGCACTTTATCAAATCCCACTGCGCTGAATTCAGCAGTTTTAACAATGCCGCCTGATAAAGTTCTTTACACCTTTTTTTTCTTAAAAAATTTTATTCTTTCTTCCTGTGCATCATATTCATCAAATCGTTTATTGAGCGTCAAATTTTTTGTTATTCCACACGGATTTGTAAAATAGAAATAAAATACAATATCTGTTACTGCTATTCTCTCACTTCTATAATACAATTGATACGTAATATATTCATCTTCAAATAACCTCCCTTGCGGAAAACGGATTCCATTAAATACTGTTTTCTTAAATAATTTTCCACAACAGGATATATATTTTTCCACGTTTTGACCACAAAAAAGTTTGCTTTCAATTTCCAATCCAGACTGGATTTCCACACAATTCTTGATTTGTAACTCAGCGCATGTATCTACTTCTTCTATCTCAGCAAAATGTTTTAATCCGCAGATAAAGATATCCGCATTTTCCTCTTTCAAAACTTTCAGCTCTGTTTCAAGCATTTTACTATGCACCACATCATCCGCATCAATAAACATTACGTATTCCCCTGATGCAATTTCTAAGCCCGCATTTCTAGCAGAAGAAAGTCCCCCGTTTTCTTTATGAATCACCGTTATTGTCTTCTGTTTTTCAGCATATTCATCACATATCTCGGCCAACCGTCTGTTGAACCATCATCCACTAAAATAATTTCATATTCCTGACAACTCTGTGCCAGCACACTGTCGATACACCGTTTTAAATAGCTTTTCCCTTGATAAACCGGAATTATAATACTAACCGTTATCATATCTGATCCATCCTTTTTATTTTCAAGTAGATTTTTTCTCCCAAAAGCTTTTTAATCATACGATTCGGAAGATATTTCCAATCATTTTTCTTTTCCTCTAACAATGCCTGACGATGTTTTTTATGATACTCTTTTTCTGCTCTTTCCATCCAGCTTGCATGAAACCAATGAACCGAAATTGTTTTTTTGATTTTCTTCTATATCCTGTTTCAAAATCAATGGGGCACATACAAATGGATGGTAAAATCATAATATTTCCCTCTAAAATCTGCTGCTTATCCTTTTGTTCCAGTCCGTGTTTCAAAAAGATTTCTGTATTAATAACCGGGCATGTCTTCTTATTTTCTGATCCGTCCTCTAAAATAAACGGGATCGTTTGATACATCTCCATCATTTCATACAACAAACCGCATCCCCGTTCAGCGCCAAATCCAAGCCCGTAGAAATATTATTTTTTATTTTCAAATCCAAAAAAAGCACTGTATTTTAGCAGAAAATCAATCTTTTTCACTAATTCTACATCTGTATCAAAATATATTCCTCCATATTCATACACAACCCGGAGTCTTACATAATCTGTAACAAATGCCCACTTTTTCCTATGATATGCGTCAATTACATACTGCGGGCATTCTTTTATATTAAAATTTTTTTCATTCCATTCTACAATAAGATAGTCTGGACAAAACTTCTGCCAGCTTTGCATGCATCGCCTGACCGAATCTGGAATTGGCTTTCCCCCAAACCAGCAATAATGTATTTTTTTAGGAATCATCTCTTTCACCCACGCATTTCAAATCGTCTAATCGAATTTTTCCCCAGCATTTACGTTCCAGTTAATCTTTAAAGCATGTTTACTATCCTGAATTTCAAATGTAAATGCTGGAAACACTGCATCCAGGTCATCGTAAGTTCCCATTTCGTTTACATTATAAATCACCAGCAATACGAAATATTTTCCCGGTACAAGTCCACGCAGCAGCAATTCCATTTCCAATATTTTGCTTCTTCCTGCAAAAAAGGATGTAAATTCCTGCAAAATTCCCGCTGCAACAGATCCTCCATCTGCTGATCTTATTTCTGCCCTCACGGATAGATTTGAAATATTTGTTTTGGCCTCAACCGACAAATCAAATTTCAGCTTTTCCTCAAATTCATATACCGGTACCTGTTTGTCCACAAGATGCACATGTGTCATTTTCGCCTTAATAACTGGCGGCAGATGTGCCATTCTCTTATTTTTCAGATCAATATCTACACTTCCGTTTTTAACAGCTGTATCCATATACAAATCAATTGCTCTTTCTACCCCGCCGTCAAATATCAGTTCGCCGTGATCCAGTACAAGGCAGCGGGTGCAAAGCTGACGAATGGTATTCATATTATGACTCACATAAAGAATCGTTTTTTCTTCTGAATTTGCCGCTTTTCCCATCCGTCCAAGACACTTCTGCTGGAATTTCATATCTCCGACAGCCAGAACCTCATCCATAATCATAATTTCACTATCCAGATGAGCTGCCACAGAAAATGCAAGTTTAACATACATCCCACTGGAATATCGTTTTACAGGCGTATCGATAAACTCTCCACATTCGGAAAATGCAATAATCTGATCCAGTTTTTCTCCGATTTCTGCACGGCTCATCCCCAATATTGCCCCATTCATATAAATGTTTTCACGTCCCGTTAATTCCGGATGAAATCCCGTTCCTACTTCAAGCATAGATGCCACACGGCCATTCATTCCAATGCTTCCTTTTGTTGGTGCCGTTACTCTTGACAGCAGTTTCAGCAATGTCGATTTTCCTGCTCCATTGTGTCCGATAATCCCTACTGCTTCTCCTTTTTCTACCTCAAATGAAATATCCTTCAGCGCCATAAAACGTTTTCCATACTCTGGTGTTTTCTGGCCTATTTTCAGTGTCGGATCTTCTTTTTTTCTTATTTTTGCATGGAATCGTTCCAGATCTTCCCGTAATGTTGTTCCCCCGATTGCACCCAGTCTATATTCTTTTGATACATGATCTATTTTGACCATAATCTGTTTTTCTGCCATCCTGTTCTCCTTAAATGGTATCCATAAATGTTCTTTCCACTTTATTGAATAACACAATTCCAAGTACAAATAAGATCATTGTGTTTCCCCACCCACTCCATAGTATCCTGCATGAAAATATCCTGTTCCGAAAAAAATATAGCGGAATGAAGTGATGATCGGCGTCATTGGATTCAGCATATAAATCTTCATATATTTTTCAGGTACAAGCCGCAATCCATATGCAACTGGCGTTCCATACTGCCATAATTGTAATCCAAAGCCTATCAGCATCGCCAAATCACGATATTTTGTTGTAAGCGCTGAAACAATAATTCCAACTCCCATCGCCAGCATCATCATCTGAATGATCAATATTGGAAATAGAAAGAGATACCCGGACAATCGAATTTCCATTTTCCCTTTCCATATAAAATACAGCAAAAAAATCAAAAACATGGCAAATTGAATACCGAAGGAAATCAAATTAGATATGGTTGACGCTGCCGGAGATACCAGCCTTGGAAAATATACCTTTCCCATAATAGAACTGTTTGTTATAAATGTGTTTGCCGTACTGCTGACCGTCGATGAAAAATAGTTCCAGCAGATCGTGCCTGCCATATAGAACAGAAATGCCGGAATTACAGTTTCTTCTGTTGCTTTCACATCCAGCGTAGTCAGGTTTGCCAGTGAACCAAAAATCACAGTGAACACTATGGTTGTTAACAGGGGCTGTATCACCGCCCACAAAGGCCCTAAAATTGTCTGTTTATATTTTGAAACAAAATCTCTTCTCACAAATAAAAAAATCAGGTCTCTATACTCATATGTTTCCTTTAAATGAAGATTGATCCATTTTGAATTTGCCGTAATAACTGTTTTAAATTGTTGTTCCATCTTTTTCTCTCTAACCTTAAACTTTGATTTTTCTTATAAATATTTTGATTCTTTTCGGTATCATGAAACGAAGTTTTCTCACAAACAGAATTCTGTTTCTTCGTTTCTGATACCACCGTTCCACACATGCATAGTTCTGTTTTTGCAGTTTCATTACTTTCTCCCGCTGCCGTTTCAGTACAGACGGCTGTACCAGCTGTGCATTATATTTTGCTGCCCGCTGATAAGATGACGGATATTTTATAATGTTACTTCCATATTTCGCAAGCATAGTCCTTCCCTGCTCATTATTCACAATCAGACAGGAGACTCCTTTTTCTTTCTCTATTTCACCTCCATATTTTTTCAAATATTCCGGGTGCACCAGCTCTATCCCCCAATAATCTCCTATGGTAATATCACCCTGACGATATTCTGATGCAAACGGACAAAAATAGCAGCTTTTCCGGTATGTGTATCCATTTAAAAACATTTGATAATAGGAGCTTTCTTCCGGTTCAAAATATCTTTCTTTCTGACTTCCATCCCTGTTCTCCAATATCATTTTTCCGTATAACTTCCACCCGCTGCTTTTATCTCGAAAATAAAATCCTGCTATTTTTTTTCCTTCTTTCGATTCTATGTATCCTAAATAATTCTGGAATAATTTTGCGCTCGGTACACCATGACATATAATTTCTATTGTATATAAATTTGCATACGTTCTCTGAAGGTATCCTCTCAGTCCTGCTATCTGACAAGGCGTTCCACTAAACAACACAGTCTCGTTATGTTCCAGATGCCGCTTAATTTCAACATATACATTTTCCAAATTGCTTTGTACATATTTTGAACCCTTTAATTTACAAAGTTCCTCTATTTTATCTATCCCGATATGTTTTATTACTAAGTTTTGGTTTTCATAAAGCATAGCACATCCATAGACAATTCCTTTTCTTTTTAACACTTCCTGCGCCAGCACGGTAAAGATTCCCCCCGAAGCATTTTCTTCCAGATCAGCGTCCTTTGCCTGTGCCGCATACGTTTCTTTTCGTGATTGCTCTTTTTTCTCAAAACTGCAGACTTTTAAACATTTTCCGCACTCCGTACACTTCGATTCATCTATTTTAGGATAATCAAAACCATTTTCATCCTCTTCCATGTAAATCGCATGTCTGGGGCAGCATTTACTGCAGGCTCCACATCCACAGCAATTTGTCTCATTCTTTTCGGAAATTATATTTCTCATTTACCCTTTTCCCTATTCTAATGCTTCTTTTATTGCTTCAAGCTTTCGATACTGATATCTTGTGTCCGGTTCCAGAAAAGCACCTTCTCCCCATTCATTCCATGCATTAATAAATATTACCGGCTTTTCCTCTTTCCGTGCTCTTTGTACCAGTATTTTCATATATTCAGCAAACTTTTCTACGGAAAATCCACTGACCATAACTCCATGTTTATTTCTTGGCGTATTATCCCAATCCACAAAACACCCCGGCCAAAAATTTTTCTTCCATTTCGCATTTAAAATCAAATCCCATATCTCATCGTAAAAATACATTCCCAGACTCTGCTCTTTCTTCCAATACATTCTTCCTTTCTTCTTTCGACATTTTCGATAAAACGACACCATTTCCTCTCCACAAAATTTTCTGATCAAAGAAATTTTTCTGCTTGTTCCAGGCAGCTCCTGGCTTTCGATATTTCGTGAATATACAGGCTCAAATTCAATTTGATAATCAAAAATATCGTTTCTGTAATACATATCTGAATAATACGCCGGAAATTGAAATGCCAGACATAAATCCGGAAAGCCTTCTTCTTTTGCTCTTCTTCTAAAATACGATGCCATCTTATAAATATCGATCATTTGTTCCGGCTTATAAACAACGAGCAATGGGCACCCATCTACTGTTATATATCGTTCATCTTGAAAAAAATTCAGCAGATACTGAAAGTGCCGTTCCCACTCTTCTTTTCCGCCATAATCCTGCTCCATGATGATTTCCTGATCTCCACCATCCCAGTTCTTACTCCAGTTTTCATTGGCCCAGCAAAAGCAAAATGGGATCTCTATTTTTTTGTTTTTCAGCATTTGTTCCGCCGGTTTTTCCAACAACTTCTCACCATGTTTAAACCAATAATGATAATAGCAAAATCCGAAAATCCCATATTTTTTTGCCAGATTACTCTGCCAGATCTTTACCTGATCATCCATTAAATCATAATAGTTAAGGTCCAGTGGGATTTTGGGCTGATCATGCCCGGAAAATAATGCTTGTGCTTTTCGTACATTTGTCCATTCGGTAAACCCCTTGCCCCAGCATTGGTCGTTCAATGGTATTGCATGAAACTGAGGCAGGTAAAATGCAATCAGCTTAACTCCTTTCCCATCCTTAACTTCTGCCATTTTTCTTCCCCTCACCTTCTGTTTTTTCCATGATTTTTTCAAAACATTCCAAAAGACATCTCAAACGAGTTTCAAACTGAAAGCTCACACCGCTTTTCTTCTGAATCTCAGCAATTTTTTTGAGTCTCTGATATCTTAATGCACGAAATTTATAAAATTGATATATGCCTTCTCTCCCATATCGTTTCCAGAAATACGTCATCGTTCCATTTATTCGAAGGGTGAATTGTTTTTCATTTAAAATCATGCTGTTTCTCTAAGTCGCTCCCTCCAGATGAATAATCTTTGCCTGTGGTATATTATAAATTTTTTCACCTCTTTTTTTTAATTCTCCAGGACAGCTCTTCCTCCTCTGCATACATAAAAAAAATCCTCATCAAATCCTCCCAACTGCTCAAAGAG
>ENA-OQCN01000443-OQCN01000443.1-human-gut-metagenome-genome-assembly--contig:-NODE-443-length-22318-cov-2.463882_pt1 | contig 22318 bp, 25 predicted proteins | sample MGYA00242497_ERZ504576 | MGnify/ENA primary metagenome ERZ504576 (study PRJEB26092, sample SAMD00036296) | human gut metagenome | host: Homo sapiens | study: EMG produced TPA metagenomics assembly of... | reverse complement strand
GACCGGGATGGACTGACCTCTGGTGTACCGGTTGGCGATCAACGCCACGGCCGGGTAGCCATGTCGGGACGGGATAAACGCTGAAGGCATCTAAGCGTGAAGCCCCCCTCAAGATGAGATATCCCATCGTAAGAGTAAGACCCCTTGAAGACGACGAGGTTGATAGGGCAGGGGTGGAAGTGCCGTAAGGCATGGAGCTGACTGCTACTAATCGGTCGAGGGCTTGACCAAAAGGTCAGGGTAGGAAATGGTAATAGGTTTGGATGAAAAGTTTGTGTGCAGTTTTGAAGGTACAGTGAAATATAAAATATGAGAGAAGGAATCCGAGTGATCGGATTCTTTTTTTATGCAGAAAATAAAACGCACTAGAATCATACTTTGGTATGATTTAAATTTACAATAAAAAGAGTAAAATGATAGTAGCTATATAAGATTACAAAGTTTTCAGGCAAAACTTAGTGGGATTGTTCTAGGTAAGCCAGAAAAAGTATTGGATATAAAAGGAGTGAACCATATGGAAAATGAGATGCTTGATCAGATGCATAAGAAGCTAGTATGGAAGATAACTATTCAATTTATTTGGATTTTATGTATCACTGCAATGATAGTATGCATTATTTATGAGGGAATAATGCAGGTGCATAGAAATCATGTGTGGGCATTGGGAGGCATGGCTCTTATTTTGCTCATAACATATTTTATATGGAATTTACATACATTATGGGAACTTTTTGAAAATAAAACGAAGGTGGAAAATGAGCTAGAGCGCAGTTCAACATTGATACATTGCGTTACAGAATTGTCGGCTAATCAAGATGTTGATGAAGCAATTAATCATCTGCTAGAAATAATTAATCAATATTTTAAAAGTGATCGTACATACATTTTTGAAATTGATGAAGAACGGCAGATTGTACATAATAGTTACGAATATGCAGCAAAAGGTGTTTCAAAGGAGATTGAAAATCTTAATGAAGTTCCTATTCAAATTATTGCGTCATGGATTAAAAAATTTGAAAGAGAGGGAAGTTTTTATATTTCTAACTTAGATTTAGAGAAGGATAGAGAGGATGAACGGCATATGAGTGCTTAAAGGCACAGAATGTAAATAGCCTGATCGCTGTACCGCTTATAAGAAATCGAGAAATTATAGGATTTATTGGCGTTGATAACCCAAGAAAAAATTATCGGGATTTTCCGTTTCTTTCATCAATTCAGTTCTTCATTATGAACCGTTTGGACACAAAGGCACAGCAGGAGAAGCTGCAGTACCTATCCTATAGAGATGCACTTACAAATCTGTATAATCGCAACCGCTATATGAATGTGCTGGAGAACTATAGCCAGAATAAGGGACAGTTAATTAGGAATGTTGGGGTTATATATATGGATCTCAATGAATTGAAAAAAGTCAATGATGAGCAGGGACATGAAGCTGGAGACTCTTATATTCGAAGAGCTGCGCAGCAAATTGTTGCAGTCTTTCCAGAGCATACATATCGCATTGGCGGAGATGAGTTTGTAGTTCTTTATCCGGAAATAAAACAGGCAGAATTTGAATATTTTGTTTCACAGTTGCAGAAAAATGCAAAGGAACATCAGGTTAATATTTCTTATGGTGTAGTATGGAGGGAAATGTGCGAGAACCTGGAAGATCTGCTTACAGAAGCAGATAAGAAAATGTACGAAGATAAGAAACTTTATTATTCGAATACAAAGCATAATCGTAGAAGGCAGATTGAAAGAAATTCACCACTTTGTACAGCAGAGAAAAAAGCAATGTAAGATTGAATTTTATACCCGTTGTGCATAAGAGCACAGCGGGTAGTCTGTTATTTGTGATCTGTGTTGTCAAATATTCGAAGCAGTTTTGATTTTTGGTTGTCTTGTTTAAAGCTTCGAAGTGTTTGAACTAGACTCATATTTCGAATGGTGCGGTTATTGTATAAAAAACATGCAAATGTAATGAGCCATAAGATGGGCCAGAGAAGAGGGCATTTACCAAGTTTCGGAAAGCGTACATGCATCTGAAGATGACCTTCCTTGAAATATGTAAGAAAATTTATTTTTTCATAGGAACCACTGCCAACAAGTGCTGAACCATTGTTTTGGCTTACATCTCCATCATCTAGCAGTTGTGTGATAAAAGCCTCACAGTCATTTTTGTTATAATGAATTTTTGAATCAATCGTTTCTGGTAGACCAAGATAGATGCGGCATGTTTCCAAAATGATTTCATATAGGTGTAAGATTTTAGATTCTTCACACCATGTATGGATTTTTACAAAGTCAATGTCTGTGTAATTGTGCTCTAAATAAAATGAGAAATCACAGAGTAGGCGGATGCCAAAGCCACTGTATAGATAGTGCTTGAGCATATGGTGAATCATGTAGAATGTATATTCCGTTGGAGGAAGAACAGGATAATTTCGATCGTTAACAGTCTGCATGACTGGAGAAAATGTGTTTGCAGCAAAAACAGCATCAACAATTTTGTTGGCAGGAGCATATTGATATAGTCCAACAATTCGGTAGTGAAGTTCTAAAATCATAGTGCGCCCTGTTTTGGGAACTTTATATAGATATCCTTGATGATGATCACTTATTTCATCATCTTTTGTGTAGCCATTTGCAAGCAAAAGAGCACTAGCACGATTAAACATTTCTTTGTCATTGATATAAATATCCACATCTCCTAGTTTTCTATATTCAGGAACTGGATAAAAGGCAGCAAGACTAATTCCCTTTAGGAGAATATAAGATATATTATTTGCGTCAAAGAGATCAGCAATTCGCCGCGTGAACTGTTCGATCTGGTAGTAGTTTAACATCATCAGTTTTGTTTGATGTTTGATGTTATAAAGCAGGCTGCTGTCTTTTATATAAGGTAGCAGAAAAGGAAGCGAAGACTGCGCCTGAGCCAGATTTATTAATGAGATAGAATCATCTTGAGAAATAGTTATCTTTGAAGATGTTTGCGTACAAGTATTGTGAATAATCTGAAGGTAAAGTTGTTCAATATGGTTCATGCAGTCTCCTAGAAAACATAATAAAGTTAAATTAACTTGTTGATTCGAGTATACCATAAAAGAAGCAAGTGGTGAATAGGAAAATTTAATTAAAAAAAAGTTCACAAAAGAAGAATTGCGTGAAAGTGGAAAAGGTAATATACTAAACGTGAAAAGCAGCTTTTAATATAAAATAGGAGGAACATAAAATGTCGCAGAAAACTAGAAATTTAAAGGAAAGTGCAATTGATTTTGTGATTCCTTGGGTAGATGGAAATGATCCAGAATGGAGAAGGGAAAAAAATATGTATAGTGGTAATAATACAAGTTTCTCTTCAGAAAAGGATATTCGGGATGAACGATACAGAGACTGGGACAATTTGCAATATTGGTTTCGCGGTGTGGAAAAATTCGCACCATGGGTGAGAAAAATTCACTTTGTCACATGGGGACATTTGCCAAAGTGGTTAAATACAAAGCATCCGAAATTGCATATTGTGAATCATACAGATTATATTCCAGCACAGTTTTTGCCGACATTTAATTCACACACAATTGAATGGAATTTTCATAATATCGAAGGTCTTTCACAGAATTTTGTATACTTTAATGATGATATTTTTGTTCTTCAAAAAGTAGAGCCAAAAGATTTTTTTAAGCATGGAAAGCCGGTCGATATGCTTGCGCTTCAGCCAGACGTGGCAAATGCAGATGATCAGGTGATGCCATATATTTATTTAAATAATGCAATGGTACTTGCAAAATATTTTGATAAGAGAAGCAATATGAAAAAACAGCCAGGAGCATATTTTCATATTGGGTATCCATTGCAGTATTTTTGTTATAATATGCTGGAAACTGCATTTACGAGGTTTACCGGATTTTATACGGTACATGGACCATCACCATTAAAGAAAAAAACATATGAAAAGCTTTGGAAACTGGAACCAGAACTTTTAAATGAAGTATGCAGTCATAAATTTCGTCAAAAAAGTGATATTAATCAGTACGTTCTCAGGGAATATCAAAAGTTAAGCGGTAATTTTATTCCGCGGAATGTGCAGAAATTAAATGGGTACTATGAAATTTCAAACAATAATGAGAAACTGCTACAGGCAATCACACAACAGAAAAAGAAGGTTATTTGTTTGAATGATGCAACTGCAGCGTTGACTTTGAAATAATTGGAATGGAAATAAAAAATGCGTTTGATCAAGTATTTCCTGAGAAGTCTTCGTTTGAAATATAGAAGTAAAAAGGAAAATTATATTATGAAACAAAAAGGAAATTTTATGCTCCGCAAGGTAAAGGATGAATATGCACTTATTCCTTATAAGGAAACAGCTGAAGAAATAAATCAGGTGATTACATTGAGTGAAATTGCAGCTTATATTTATGAGCATGCACCAGAGGTGAACACATCAGATGAATTGGCAGAGCTTGTGAGTAAGGAATATAATGAACCAAAGGAGAATGTAAAAGATGATGTAAATATGGTGTTGACAGAATTTAAACAGATGGGTCTGTTAGAAAAGGAGTAGAAGGAGTCAGTAGATGATAGCTTTTTTAATAGGCGGCGAAGGTCGCTTTATGGATGCTATGATTAACAAGTTAAATAAGGATGGTCATAGATATATCTGCTGACCGGAACGAAAAACAGTCATACATCTTACCAAAAGGTATTTGAAAAATATAACTTTGAATATGACAGTGACAGTATCAGAGAAATTCTTGTAAGTGCAAATCCAGATATTGTTATTTTTATGGGTGCACATGATACCAGATATGATTGGGAGAATCCAAGAAAAACATCGGTACAGTTTACAGCAGATTTGACAAATGTGATATCAGCATATTCGTCTGTAAAAAAAGGCCGTTTTCTTTATATTTCCTCTCAGGAAGTTTTTGGAAGGTCATATATTGAAGATATTAAAGAGGACGAGCCTGTTTCAGCAGCAAATTTCCGAGCACTTGCATTGGCACAAGGTGAAGAAATTTGCAAGAGCTATTACAATACACGAGGAATGCAGTCAATCGTAGTTAGAATGGATAATCTCTATGGAACACCAAAAAAAGGCAAGAAGGAGAATAATCCATGCTTTAAGATGACGCTGGAAATGCTGAAGAATAACAAAGTGTCAGCAAATAGCAGAAATTTGTTTTCAATGATTCATCAAAATGATGCAGTGCAGTTTTTGTATCAGCTTGTCATTGCGCCTAAACTAGAACATTCGATTTATCACATTTCCTCAGGAAGCATTATCAGCCAAATGCAGCTCGCTCATATGGTAAGTAGTGCTGGCGGAAATGGAGTAGAAGTTGTTGATGATACAGTGGGAAGTGGATATCGCCTTGTCTTGAGTGGTGAACGATTTGAAAAAGAATTCGGACGAAAAATATTTGTCTCATATGAAGAAGGTGTAAAAAAGACTGTAGAATATATGAAAAAGCACAGCAGTTCTTTCTTAAATCCGGAAGACAGCGGAGCAGGATGGGGAAATAGGCTCTGGAGAAGTATACGTCAGATATTTTGGATGTTAGTACCGTATATGGAAAATATGGTTTGCTTTATACCATTCTTCATGTTAAACAATAGAGCAGTATCGAGTCAATATTTCAGCAAGCTTGACTTTTATCTGCTTTACGTATTGCTGTTTGCTATTATATATGGACAGCAACAGGCAATTTTTTCGGCGCTTTTGGCAACAGCTGGATATTGCTTTAGGCAGATGTACGACAAAACTGGATTTGAAGTACTACTAGATTATAATACATACGTATGGATGGCACAGCTATTTATTGTTGGAATGGTAGTCGGATATATGAAGGATCAGATTAAAAATATTAGAAATCAGGATGAAGATCAGATTCAGTACTTGAATGGACAGCTTGGAGATATGTCAGATATAAATGACAGTAACGTCAGAATAAAGCATACCTTTGAGCGACAAATTGTAAACCAGAAGGATAGCTTGGGAAAAATTTTTGAAATTACATCTCAGCTTGATCAAAGGGGACCAGAGGAGGTACTTTTCTATGCTGCACAGGTACTTTCTAAGCTGATGGAGACTGATGATGCAGCTATCTATACAGTGGCGAACCGCGATTATGCGCGTCTGTTTTCGTTTACATCCCAAACAGCGAAAAAGCTTGGAAAATCGATTCGTTATTCAGACATGAAAGATATGTATGATGAACTAATTGCACATCGTGTGTATATTAATAAAACTATGGACGATAGTTATCCACTTATGGCTTGTGCTGTTTATGCGGAAGATAAAATGCAGACAATTTTGATGCTTTGGGGTATTCCGTGGGAGCGTATGAATTTGGCAGAGGCGAATCGACTGACAGTTATTGGCTATTTGATTCAGAACGCGGTAGTAAGGGCTGGTCATTATCTTGATGCACTTCGAGAGAGACGTTATGTAGAAGATAGCGATATCCTAGGAAATGAGGCATTTAAGCAGCTTGTAAAAGCTTTCTTTGACGCAAAACGTAATGGATTGACTGAGTGCTGTTTAGTGAAAATTCAGCATACAGCAGATAACTTTAAGGAAATTGCGCAGAAACTAGAAAAAAAGCTGCGCCAGACGGACTATTTTGGTGTACTTTCAGATGGTCTCTATGTGTTGCTACCAAATACAGACGATGAAGCAGCACAGGGCGTAATAGAGCGTTTTTTGAAGGAAGGCTTTGAAAGCTCAATTGTGCATGCGGAGGATGTTAGAGGATGACGAGAGCAGAGTATCTGTTTGTGATTGTATGGATTATAAATTTTATCATATCAGTTCTCTATTATTTGTGGGGAGCTTTGTTTTATGTTCCAGCGAGAGAGCGTCAGGACAAAAATGAGGAGGAATATCTTCATGATAATAGAAGAACGTATTTGATTCGCGTAATTGTTATGGTATTATGTCCGATTGTAGGTCCACTTTTCTTTTTAGTGAGTCATTTGATTTATATGACAATATTTAGACAGGAAGTGGACTTAGATGATGTAATTTTCAGCAAAGAAAGGGTTAAGACGAACGTGAAGGCAGATGAAGAGCGTGAGCGAAATCTTGTTCCGATTGAGGAAGCTCTTGCAGTAAGTGATAAAAAGAATTTGCGAATGCTCATGCTTAATGTGATTAGAGGAGATCTTCAGGATTCATTGGAATCTATTTCACTTGCACTTAACAGTGAAGATTCTGAGACGTCACATTATGCAGCATCGGTACTTCGAGATGAGTTAAATGACTTTCGTGTGACAGTACAAAAATTTATACGGATATGAAGGAAGAAGAGCCAGATCAGACAGATTCAGAAGAAATGCTGATTGATTATATGAATCGAATTCTCTGTCAAAAAGTTTTTACTGAAATTGAGCAGGCAAAATTTGTAATGATGATGGAGGAGGCAGCAGAATCTCTCTACCAGAAAAATGCATCAAGCTGCTGCCACAGCGTTACGAAGCTGTGTGCTTACGATTGCTTGAGCAAAAACAGTTCGATAAGGTCAGCATTTGGTGCGAGCGTTTGGTACAACAGTATCCGGAAGAGTTGGCATCATATACATGCAGACTTAAATTATATTTTATGAGCAACGACAAAGAAAATTTTTTTACTGTAATGGATCAACTAAAAAAGTCAGATATCATTGTTGATAATGAGACATTAGAGCTGATTCGAGTATTTAGTTAAAGGAAAGAAGGTGAAGGCGATGTCTATGACAATGCTTACAATCTTGCAGATTGCACAGGCACTAAGCGCGTATACGCTGGTGACATTGATTCTGCCGGGAATTATGTTGCATAAGTATCTGGCGGAATATAAAATGTCGGAACGGTTAATTGGATATTTCCTTGCCGGTAATTTTTATATTATTTATCTGGTGTTTTTGCTTCAGTTTTTGCATATTTCTCACCCAATCACATTGCAGATTGGAACGATTTTTCCTGCTTTTTTTATTATTTGGAAAAAGAGAAAGAGCCTTCATATTGTATCGAAGGTAAGTGATTTTTTTCAAATGACGATTCATATTCTTCGTAAAGAAATTGGAGTAAAAACACTTATTTCAAAAGGATGGAAGAAATTTAATCGTAAATATTCAAGAGGCATAAAACAGTGCTAAAGCGTTACCTTCCAGATATTTTACTCACAGCAGCGATTATAGTAGGTGTATTTTATGTTTATGGAATAAATACGGCTACCGTTTATGGATATAAGGCATCTGACATTCCAGTTCACAATCTTTGGGTTAATGAGATGGATAATAATAATATTTTTGCAAATGGTGTGTATCCTCATGGCTTTCATTGTATTATTTATTATCTGCATGCAGCATTTGGAATACAAACATATATTTTGTTTAGAGTATTTTCAATTGTACAGACGCTGTTTATCCATCTCGTGCTTCTGCTTTCGCTTAGGGTGATTTGTAGAGTGCGCTTTAGTCCATATATTGGAACAGCAGCATATTTGATGCTGAATATTTACAATAACAATGCCATGGCACGCTATTCAAGTACACTTCCGCAGGAATATGGAATGCTATTTATTTTTCCGGCAGGTGTGCTTGCAATTCGGTTCTTTCAGGAATATGCATCATTTCAAAATGAGATCAAGGAATGCAACGAAACTTTGAAAAAACAAAAAAAGCAAAAAATACTAGGCTATTTGGTTGGATTTGCAATTAGTTTTTCACTGACATTAACTGTTCATTTCTATAATACAATGCCGGCAGGTGTGCTTTGTCTTGGAATTGCTGTTGGATTTTGTTTTCGATTCTGCAGGTGGCGATATTTCTGGCGAATTATTGTAACAGGACTGCTTAGTATTGTGCTTGCAGTAGTGCCGATGGCGGTTGGTGTAGCGATGGGTCATCCACTTCAAGGTTCCCTGTATTGGGCGCTTGGTGTCATGAGTGGCGAGGATGATGAGGAAGAAGAGGCGACTGTTCAGAGCGAGACAATCATAACAGACAAGAATGGAAATGAAATTCGAGTTGTCGGAGATGTAGATGAGGCATTGCTTGAAAAATTAAAAAATGGAGAGGCACTTTCAGATGAAGAAGCATCTAATAGCGAACAACAGGAATCAGTTGAATCAGAATCGCTATCAGAAACACCGGTGCAGCATCAAGACCAGACAAACAATTTAAAACGAGTGAGTTTGTTTACACGGTTACAGGACAAATGTAGGATTATTTTAAATCAGATTTGGATGTATTGTACAAAATCGAATCAAACAGTAGTACGTATCATAGTGGGAGGCATTTTTTAGCATTTTAATATTGGGATTTCTTGCAATGGTGCTTAGAAAAACAGACTATGGCGGAATGATTTTTGTCAATTGCTTTTTTTACATGCTTTTTTATGTGTGTGATGCAGGCGCTGACAGCACTTGGTCTTCCAGAATTGATGCAGCCATCGCGTATGTGTATTTTCTTTTGCTATTCGCTTGGGCTTGTTTGGGCATTGAATGTGGATGCACTCATTTATTTGGTATTTGGATGGTTCAAAAGAAATTGGGTTATGAACGGAGCATCTGGTGTGGTATTAGTAGCTGCTTCGGTAATTTCTGTACTTATGGGATTAATACGAACACCAGTAACAACAAGCGCCTTAGAGCCAAACGAATCAATAATTTGTCTTACGAATATCATACGGGAAAATAAACCATTTAATTGGACGATTTTGTCAGCAAATGATGAGCGTCAGATGATTGTTAATAGTGGCCGTCACTATGAGATGATTACATTTTTGAGGCAGCTTATGAATCTGGAGAAAAATTCAGAAATTACATTTCCAACTGAATATGTATATTTCTTTATTGAAAAACAGCCAATCAACTATGCGGGAAGTGCAAATGGAATTGATTTGCAGCCAGTTTCAGAAGAGGGCGCAAGTACACCAGTAAACACAGGTGAGGAATATCTGCTTATACGTCAGATGCTCGTTGGGGAACCATGTCACATATGTATTATTGGGCACAGGCATTTAGAAAGTTGTATCCTAATGAGTTGGAAGTATATTATGAGACAGATGATTTTGTATGCTACAAGCTTCATCAGAATGTAGAATGTCTTTACAATCTGGCAATTGATTATGACTATAACAATCCACAGGAACAGGAGGAAAAATAATGGTATCACGCAGAAATTATGTTGCTATTACAGCTGTAATGGTAATTATCTTCTTCCTGTTTCAGTTTTTAAATATGGCAAAAGATCATTGGAACGATTACAGTGAGAATCAATATGCAGTAGATGTGAATGAACTGTCTGGAGTAGATAATGTTTATGTTGCTCCAGACAGCGATGAATTAGATCAGCAAAGCACAGGACTTATCCCATGGGAGAAGAAAAAGTGTGTCGTCTGCATTGGATCAAATGAGAGCAATACAATGGGAGAAATGATTGGAAACTGGGCACTTTATATGAAGCGAAAGATCAGCTATTATGAATCCATTTCTGCATATGAGAATGCAATTTCCAAAAAGACACAGGACACACCGCAGTTTGTTTTAGTTGATCCAGATTTTATTAACTGGGATGATACAAAACAGATTCGCAGTCTGCAAACATGTGTAGAAAATGGGATCAGTGTAATTTTTGGAAAGCTCCCTGATGCTTCAATAATCGGCAGTCATAAGCTGCTGCGGCGCTTACTGGGAATTGATGAGATTGTGCAGGAGAGTGTGACAGGAAATGGCATTCACCTGTATAGTGGCTTTTTGCTTGGCGGAGAGGTCATTTATAAAGCATATAATGAAAAGGAAGAGAAAAATCAGGATATGGAGCTTACGTTTCCTTGGTATCATCTGACGAGTGGAACGAAGATTTATATGAAAGGAATGCTTGAAGATCCAACAGTAAATATTCAGGAATATCCGCCACTAATCTGGCGAAAGAACTTCACAACGGCTTCCGTTTTTGCTGTTATTGGCGATTATATGACAGATGCGACAGGACTTGGTATGCTGACTGCAATGCTCTCTGAGATGCAAAGCTATACCATCTATCCGGTGGTCAATGCGCAGAATTTTATTGCAGCGAATTATCCGGCGGCAGCAAATGAGAACTCATCAATTCTTCGTCAGATGTACAGTCAGACAATGCGAGGCTTTTTGCGTGATGTGGTTTGGCCTGCATTCTCCTCAATTAACATAAAAACTTCATTTAGTCTTTCTAGTATGATGACCATACAGTTTGATTATAAGGATACGGCAAAACCAAACAGCGAGGATATTCAGTACTATATGGAAGCAGTAAACGAAGAAGAGGGAGAAATGGGCTATTCAGCTACAATGTGTCAAATACCTCAATTTCTGAAATGATCAGTGAAGATGCAGACTTTTGGAATAAAACGCTTCCGGATTATCAGTTTGCTTCCTTGTATTATGGGGACTACTCGCAGAAAGCGGTACAGGGAATCTTAGACAATTCCTTTATGCAGCATGTGCGTACGGTTATAGGTAATGTTGACACGACAAGTGATGTTGTTGGTTATGTAAACAATCAGGTGACTAGGCAAAATACGCTGATAGATGGCTATGAGCATACATTCCGTCAGGATTTGCGAATCCGAAGTGTTGAGACAGCGCTTGGCTATACGAGCATTCTTGCAGATGTTAGCAAAGCGGCATATCCACAGTCAGATGAAGATGGATGGGAAAAGCTGTCAGAGAAGTTAATGGCAAATACTATTACATACTGGAAGCCATTTTCTGCTTTTTCCGGTACTACGGTATCGCAGTGTGACAGCCGAATACGCCGCTTTTTATCTTTAAATTATGAAGAAGTAGCAAATGAAAGCAACAATAAAATTTTGATTCATGCATCTGAAGGTGATGAAACTGCATGGTTTGTGTTAAAGACAAATGGTGAAGTTATATCAGATGTAGCTGGCGGTAAATATGAAAAAATAGAGGATAATGTCTGGTTGATAGGAATGGAAGAATCAAGCATATTAATCACATTAAAGCCGTCTAATACTTTATTCTATTATGAGTAAAGAATTTAATTAGTACGGAAAAAACAGACATTAGGAGAGGAGTTGTTATATGAGGGTATGTATTGTAGCAGAGGGATGCTATCCGTTTGTAGTCGGTGGTGTATCCAGCTGGATACACAGCATGATCCGCTTATTTCCCAATACAGAGTTTGTCATCTTGGCGATTGCGGCAAATCGCTCGCTGAGAGGCAAATATGCATATGAGTTGCCAGAAAATGTTTCCAAAGTTTATGAACTGTATCTTCAGGATGTGGATTGGAGTAAAAAGCATCGGCACAGGCAACGCCTGAAAAAAGAACAGTATCGGGCACTTCGAAGCCTGATACTAGATCAGGATGTTCAATGGAATGTATTGTTTGATCTTTTTCAAAAAAATGATGTTTCGCTCAATGATATATTGATGGGAGAAGATTTTCTTCATGCTGTCACAGACTGCTATAACTTGAAATATAGTCAGCTTGTTTTCTCTGATTTTTTGTGGACAATGCGTTCCATTTACTTACCGCTTTTTATTGCCTTTCAGATGGAACTGCCAAAGGCTGATTTGTATCACTGTGTTGCGACTGGATATGCAGGGGTGCTTGGAAGCATGGCAAAGCATATCTACGGCAGCAGACTTCTAGTCTCGGAGCATGGAATATATACACGTGAACGAGAAGAGGAGTTGATCAAGGCAAAATGGGTAAATGGAATTTATAAAAACATTTGGGTTGAGCAGTTTCGAAAAATGTCTAAGCTTGCCTATCAGGAAAGCAGTCTTGTTACGAGCCTTTTTGAGCAAGCGAGACAATTACAGATTGAGCTTGGATGTCCACCAGAAAAAATAGCGGTTACGCCGAATGGGATTCGTGTAGAAAATCTGCAGAACATCTCAGGAAAGCTTCCCGAGGATGAAGATAAGATCAATATTGGAGCGGTTCTTCGTGTTACGCCGATTAAGGATGTTAAGACAATGATTCAGGCATTTGGTTTTGCGAAAGCAAAGGAGCCACGCTTGAAACTATGGATCATGGGCCGTGGGATGAAGACGAAGAATATGCGAAGGAGTGTTTTGATTTAGCAGAGACACTTGATCTTTCAAATGATGTTGAATTTACCGGGCGAATCAACATTAAGGATTATCTGGGACGAATGGATATGACGATTCTTACGAGCATCAGTGAGGGTCAGCCGCTTACTATTCTTGAAAGTTATGCAGCACATAAACCAGTGATTGCAACAGATGTTGGAAATTGTTATGGACTAGTTTATGGAGAAAATGATGATTTTGGACCTGCAGGCATCGTAACTCATATCATGAATGTCGAGGAGATTGCACAGGCTATGGTTGAGATGGCTCAGAAAAAGGAAATGCGTCTTGAGATGGGCGAGAATGGATATCGCCGCGTGATGGCAAAATACCGAGTTGAATATATGCAAAAGACATATTGGGAAATTTACAGAGACTTTGCACATAACATGAAGGTTGAGTGGTTAGAGCCGCCGGTGATGGTGCCGGCAGAATAAAAGGAAGGAGAAAAGAAATGGCAGGAATTGGAGTAAGGCTGAATAGAATTTTTGAAAAAAATACGCTGACAACCAATATGATCGGTTTTTTCTACAGTACACTCGTTACAGTAGCTCCGATGTTTGCGATTATCATCAATCTTGTTTTGATGGAATACTTTTTAAAATTCTCGACATTAGGGTATGCACAGCGCGAGTTGTTTTCGTGTACGATTCTATACACATTTATTTTTTCTTTACTTACAGCATCACCGTTTAATGCAGTGTTATCACGATATATGTCAGATATCATTTATGAAGAACGTTATCAGGATATTTTGCCATGTTATCATATAGGCATGGTTTTAAATATTGCATTGAGCTGCCTTATCGGTATTCCATTTTGCTTGTGGGAACATTTTGTAGGTGGTGTGAGTGTTGCCTATGTGTTTGCAGGATTTTGGTGTTATATTAGTCTTGTATTGGTATTTTACTCAATGATTTATCTGTCAATCTGTAAAGATTATCAGCGAATTGCGCAGTATTATGGAGCTGGAATGCTGTTGGCATTTTTCTTGTCACTATTTCTGCGCTATGTTTTACATTGGGGTATTACACAAAGTATGCTTGCCGCAATGGATGCAGGTTTTTTCTTGACAGCAGTGCTTGAGAATGCATTGATTAAACGGTATTTTAGAAAAAATAGCAACCGTTACAAGCCAGTACTGGCATATTTTAAAAAGTATTGGCAGCTGGTTGTCACAAATTTCCTCTACATCTTGGGCTTATATATTCATAATTTTGTGTTCTGGACAACGGATATGAAGATGGTAGTAGTAAACAGCTTTGTCTGCAATCAGCCATATGATATGGCATCGTGTCTTGCGATGTTTACAAATATTTCCGCAACTATTATTTTTATTTCCAGAGTAGAGATGTATTTCCATGAAAAATATAAATTGTATTCAGAGGCTGTTATTGGCGGCAGAGGAGCTGATATACAGAATACAAAAAAACGAATGTTTCGTCAGTTAGCGAGTGAGCTTATGACGCTTGCACGAATTCAGTTTATTATTTCGGTAGTAGTTTATTTGATTTGTATTGTTGTTTTGCCAACAATTGGAATTTCAGGTTTAACGATGAAGATTTACCCATCATTAGCTATTGGATATTTCATATTGTTTCTGATGTATTCGGCAATTATTTTTCTTTACTATTTTAATGATATGAAGGGAGCTGTCTTGACATCAGTGGTGTTCTGCCTTGTCACTTTTGTTGGAAGTATTATTTCAACTCATTTGTCAGCAATATGGTATGGCATGGGAGTAGTGGCAGGTTCGTTTGCTGGTTGGACAATGGCATATTTCAGACTTCGCTGGGTAGAGAAAAACATGGATATGCATATATTTTGCAGTGGCACCTTAATTCCTAGGGGAAAAGGGAAAAAGCCGTCTGCCAAAGCATATGATAGAAAACAAAAGCAGCTGTAAAGACAGAGAGAGGAGAATATACAATGAGCGTAGCAGTACTTTTAAGAATTGGAATTGTTGTAACAGGACTTTTAATTATGTGGCAGTCATTTTATATGCATGCAGTAAAAAAGCTTGCTATTAATTTGGCAGTAGCATGGGAAGGCATTGGTATTGGACTTATTTTAGTTGGAGCGATTCCAGTGCTGTCGGCATGGTGCTATCAGGTGGGAGAAGGAACTGCGGTGGCTATGTTTCTTGTTGGAGCAGTGGCTGTATGGAGTGGATATGAGCTGAGTATTCAGATTTCAGTCTTATCAATGAAGATGCAGGAAATTGCAATGCAGGTATCTCTTTTGAATCAGGAAAATGAGCGTATGCTAAACAAGCTGTCAGAACTAACTGGTGAAAATACAAGAGATATATAAAGAGGTGTACATATGAGAAAGAAAAAAATATTATTTGTCATTAATACGCTTGGCAGGGCAGGCGCAGAAGTAGCACTTCTTTCACTTTTTTCAGCGATTGATCCGAACCAATATGAATTATCTTTATATGTCATGATGGCACAGGGAGAAATGAAGGATGCGCTGCCATCATATGTGCATCTGAAAAATCCATATTTCAGTACAGAATCTGTCTTAACAGAGGAAGGACGCCGGGATATGATGAAAACAGTTCTGCGAAAATTTATCCAAAATGGTAAGTGGTTTAAAAAAGCAGCCTATATGCTTCGCGTGTGGAAACAGATGCACCAAAATGGAAAAATAATGCCAGATAAAATCTTATGGAGAGTTATATCTGATGGAAGTGAACAATTTGATGAGACTTTTGATTTGGCTGTAGCGTACCTTGAGGGTGCATCTACTTATTATGTGGCAGACCATGTAAAAGCAAGACAGAAAGCGGCATTTGTACATATTGATTACGAAAGCTCAGGATATACACCACTTATGGATAAAGATTGTTACAGACATATGGATCGTATTTTTATGGTATCCGATGAAGTAAAAAACATTTTATTAAATATTATCCGCAGTATCAGAACAAGGTGGCGGTATTTCATAATATGCTTGATTATAAGAAAATTACAAGCAGAGCAAAAGAAGCTGGTGGCTTTACAGATTCGTATGATGGAATACGTCTTCTTACGGTCGGTCGTCTGGCATATCAGAAAGCATATGACATTGCTATTGACGCTATGAAGATTATAAAAGACTCAGGATGTAAGGCGAGATGGTATGTGCTTGGCGAAGGCAGTGAGCGCGAAATGTTGGAAAAAAAGATTGCGCAGTTTGGTTTGCAAAAGGACTTTTTGCTGCTTGGAGCGGTGGAAAATCCGTATCCATATTATGTGCAGACAGATATTTATGTGCATGCAACACGCTATGAGGGAAAGAGCATTGCCATTCAGGAGGCTCAGATTCTTGGCTGTCCAGTTATAGCATCGGACTGTAATGGAAACAGAGAGCAAATTGAAAATGGTATAGATGGTATTTTGTGCAGTTTAACGCCCAAAGCAATTGCTGACAGCATAAAAGAACTCATAGCAGATCCAAAGAAGCGTGAGAAATATGCAAAGCGAGCACAAAACAGAAATACACAGAACAATGATGAATTAGACCTGTTACTTAATATGACAAAATAGGGGGATAAACAACATGAAAGAAAAAGAAGTGCTGATAATTATTCCTGCTTATAATGAAGCAGCCAATATTGGAAAAGTGCTGGATCAGCTAGAAAAGCCGGAAATATCAGACATTGCAGATATTCTTGTTATGAACGATGCATCAGTAGATGCCACAAATTGGCTTGTGAAGGTGAGAGGTCATGCGCTTGTTACTCATGTGTTTAATCTTGGATATGGAAGTGGAATCCAACTTGGATATAAGTATGCGGTGCGAAGAGGATACAAATACGTAATTCAGATGGATGCAGATGGACAACATGATGTTTGCAATATTCCACTGCTTTATAATAGATTGCGCCAGAAGGATGAGGATGGCCGTTATCCAGATATTGTGTTGGGTGCGCGATTTATGGACGGAAGCGGGGAATACCAGATTTCTGCTGCGAAGCGTCTGGCATTTCATTTGTTTCGCTTTATGATGCGAATTGCAGCAGGACGAAAGATTGCGGATCCTACCACAGGACTTCAGGGGCTTAGCCGAAATGCGGTGATGTATTATTCCAAGTATAATCATTTTGATGACAAGTATCCTGATACTAACATGATTATGCAGATGCTGCTTTTAAAATTTAAAATTGTAGAAGTTCCAGCAGTTATGCATCCTAGAACAGCGGGTGTCAGTATGCATTCTGGTTTAAAGCCGATCTGGTACATGCTTCGAATGTTTTTCTCTGTACTTGCCGTTATTTTCCGCTGTAAGGTTTTAAAGGTGGATGAAAATGCGGGATTGGAGGATATTGATGCAAAAATGGATAAGCTTAAGCAGGAGGAGCGTAAGATGGAAGAATTGCATCATACAGAACGAAAAAAGCAGAATTAAAAAGCCAAAGTTAAAAGCAGGGTTATAAAATATGAAGATAAAAAGTCTCTTTAAAAATAGCTTTTTCAGCCTCATTTCTCAGTTGATTCTTTTATTGTTTGGTTTTTTGAGCCAGCGTGCAATGAATCTGTATATAGGAACTGACTGGTGGGAATGAATGGTGTCATTTCCAATGTGATTGCCATGCTTTCAGTGACTGAGCTTGGCATATCAACCGCCATTGTTTATCATTTATATAGTGCGCTTGTGAATAAGGATGAACAGGGAATTGCAGCGTTGATGAATTTATATCGCAAAGCCTATTACTTGTTTGCAATTATTCTTGCAGTGTTGGGGTTGGTAATTACACCGTTTGTCCATCTATTTATAAAAAATGAGAGTTATTCGATTGGATATGTGCGTGTGCTCTATCTTTTGTGGCTGTTTCGCACTGTCATATCCTATCCGCTCTCCTATAAAAAATCGCTTTTGATTGCAGATCAAAATGAGTATATTGTCAGTATCGTTACAATATTGACAAATATTATTGGCTATTCAGCTATTATTTTATTTGCGACATTTACAAGAGAGTATCTTCCAGCGCTTGCTGCAGGAATTATTGGTGATACTGTACTGAATCTTTGGGTAAATCATTATGTGGATTGTAAGTATCCATTCCTTGTGAAAATGAAAAAGGAGAAACCAAAGCAGGAGCTTGTTTCAAAGCTGTTTAATGATTTAAAAAATGTTTTTGTATCAAAGCTATGCATGAATCTATTAAACGGAACAGATAATCTGATAATCTCAGGATTCATCAATATTACTACAGTAGGAATTTTTAGTAACTATGGTTTGATTACGCGTTCAGTAAGCAATATTATTCGGGCATTGGCATCGAGTATTCAGCAGGAATTGGAAATATGTTTGTGGAATCAGATAGTGAAAAAAATTACCGCGTTCTCAGGCAGATGACCTTTTTATTTTTCTTAATTGTGGCGGTGGCTGCATGTGGACTATATGTGTTGATTGATCCATTTGTTGAGGATATCTGGTTGGGATCGGATTTCCTTTGGGATCCAGCATCGGTATTTTTATCGGTTACAGCGTGTGTACTTATTGGAATTGGACAACCGATCACGGTAGTAATGGGGGTAAGTGGATTGTTTAATCGAGAGCGAACACTTTCTGTTATAACAGCAGTTGTGAATCTGGTAGTTTCACTTGCGCTAGTCATTCCATTTGGTACAGTAGGTGTACTTCTTGGAACATGTCTCGCATATTTGATTCAGATTATTTACCGCATTGTCGTATTTTTTGGCGAGTATATAAAGATGGATGCAAAACGATATGTTTTTGATCTTTTGGAATATGCGATTTTGTTTGCAGTTGAGGTGTGGTTGTCTAAGTTTGCAGTTGGACTGATGTATAGTCATTCTATTTTATCTTTTTTAGGAGCGGTAGGAATATGTGTTGTTATTCCGATGGGAATTAATGTTACACTTTTTTACAAAAGCAGCCGTTTTAAAAGTTTGACGCAAATATTTTCAACTGTAAATAAAAAAAAGATTATATTATAAAAGCTAGAAGGGAAACTCTGGTTATGGAAACTCAAAAATATAGACACATGATTTCGGTTGTTGTCCCAGTATACAACGCACAGGAGTATTTGGCAGTAATGATAGAAAGTTTACTGAATCAAAGTTATTCAAAGTGGGAATTGATTCTTGTTGAGAATGGGTCAAGAGACGGAAGTTTTGAAATTTGTACAATGTATGAAAAGAAGGATAGAAGAATTTGCGTTGTGCAGGAAAGAAAAAAAGGGGTATCTGCGGCTAGAAATAGTGGATTAAAAATGGCAAGAGGTGAGTATATCTTATTTGTAGATGCTGATGATTTTTTGCCAGATTCCAATGTACTAGAGCGGTTTGTGACTACAATACAGCTTACGAAAGCGGATATTGTAGTTGGAAATTATGTGAGACTGTGGAATGGACAGCAGCTTAAAGCAGTCAGTCATGAAGCTTTTTCAAAAGAAAATCCAGATTCAGAGGATTTCCGTTTTCAAGGCTTTTTCTCAGTTGGAACACTTTCTTATGCATGGGGAAAGCTTTATAGAAGTCAATTTTTAAATCAGAATAAACTTTATTTTGAAGAAGTTTCATATGCAGAAGATAAATTTTTTAATATGAAGTGTTACTTGAATAATCCTAAATATGCATTTTTGCCAGATGCTGTATATGTTTATAGAAAAAATGATCAGTCTGTTTCATTTCGTTATCGGGAGGATTCAAGAGAATGTTGGCTTACGATTGCCTATAAATTGAGATATTTTTTTAGAAAATATATGTCTGCAGATGAAAGAAAGAAATATCAAGGACTGATCTATTATTTATTATTTTTTGCGTGCTTTTTTGATGCAAAAATAGAATATGTACAAAATAGGCATTCATTACGCGATGTTGTGAAGTTGCTAAAAGCATATCAGACCGATCCACTTGTCAATGAAACTTTCGTACGGCTTACACACAATTTTTATACAGGGAAGCTGTCTAGTCGATTTTGGAAAATTATGATAAAAGGATTTTGTATTGCAATGAGACTTCATCTGTATTATGGCTTGGCAATTGGAATAAAGCTGTTAATTGACATAAGAGTAGATGAACGTTTGTCAGATACCGGATTAAGAGAGTGAAAGGAGAAAAGTGATGCATAAGGATACGTCAGAATCAGCGATGGTGAGTGTAATTATTCCAGTGTACAATGTGCAAATGTATTTGGCTGAGTGTGTTGATTCAGTGATAAATCAAACATATAAAAATCTGGAGATTATTTTGGTGGATGATGGATCAACAGATGAAAGTGGTAAAATCTGTGACCAGTATTCTGAAATAGATAGTCGAATTCATGTGATTCACAAGAAAAATGGAGGGTTGTCAGATGCAAGAAATGTGGGATTGGATTATGCAGTAGGCGAATATATTTTTTTTCGTAGACAGTGATGATTTTATTGCACGATGGACAATAAAGAGTCTCTTTGATAGATTGGTACAAACAAATACTGATATGGCAATGTGCAATATTCAATATGTGGATGAGCATGGGAAAGCAATGAGCAAACAGGATTTTTTTCGTGACTTTCAGATAAAAAATAATGTTTGGACACAGGAACAGTTTTGGAATTGCTGCTATAGAAGAGGTCATATCGTATGCACTGTACAGTGGAATAAGTTATATGTAAAAAAAATATTTGAAAATTTAAGGTATCCAAATGGAAAAGTGCGCGAAGATGAGTTTATGATTCATCATATTATAAACAGATGCAATCGGATTGCATCTGTGAATAAAAAGATGTACTATTATCGTCAGCATACAGGCAGTATTATGGGAAATGCATACTCAATTAATCAGTTAGATATTATTGAAGCTTATATAGAGAGAGAACGAAGCTTCAGAAAGGAGGGAAAGTTTTTACTGGCGGAGAAAACATTAATTCGAGCAATTTTATTTTTGGAATGGTTTGAGATTGGCATTAAACACGTTCCCCAAATAGATGAACGCTATTTGAATATGAAAAAAATAGTTTGTCGGGAATGTAAGATTATAATTCGAAGTCAAAGCACGGTTTGCTTTCGACTGTTGTTCTGGATGTACTCCCAAAATATGCTTCCATATAAGCTACTTAGAGCAATTTACTGGAATGTCAATCGAATAAAAAGAAAAACTGCATTGCTAATTTCAGAAAAAAACATTAGCAAAGTCGAGAAGAAGCAAAAGAAAAAATGATATATATTATTAATGTTGTATTTTGCGTAAAAACGACATAAGTTTCCAAAAACAAGGACGGAGGGGACGTAAAAAAGCCATAAAGAAGATGTAAAACGGTAAATTGGGTTTTTGACATTAACAAATTTACCATTATGGACAAAGGCGGTCAGCTTGCCGCGAACTTGGTCCGCGCGAAGTGGGCCTTCGATTTCAGTCTGGTTATCACCGACCATATAAAAGGAATTATTTGTGATCTTCCAGATACGGTGCAGCACAAGAATACTTTGTCGCGGCGGTACAAAATGACATCTCCGCGTTTTAGGGAAGAAAAGTCAGTATGTTCAATACAGGCTTCATCACGTCCAGGAACGAAGAGAGGATACATGCTGGTACCTTGTGGCTTAATTCGTATGACATTTCCCTGTTTGAGTAGTTGCTCGATATCCAGTGTAAAAGAAGAATCAGTTGTTTGCTCTGACTTGTTGTTATGTAAGTGGTTCATATTGAGTACCTCCAGTAGTCATAGATGCAGCTTAACGCGTATATTCGCATCGTTAATCGGGCTATGCCCATAAACTGTAAATATATAACTAGTATATCATAAATGCGCATAAAATGGAATTGACATCTTAAAATAAAGTGATATACTTAAAAAAGAAAAACTTTTGCAAATAAAAACAGACTTTAAGGGAGGAGAAAATGATGGAAAAATATTCAAAACCAATGGTAACTGTTGATCAGGGACTTGCAGAGGGTGTGTACGCGGCTAGTGGTGCTGGATGTTATGAAGCATCTGCGTATATTCATCAGACACCAGATATAGGCAGAGGTGATTATAGAATTCAGGTAAATGGAAAGCATAATGCAGATCATACAAAGGAAGCACAGACACTGACGATTTCCTTTAACCAATCTGTTACCTATAGTAGTTCAAATGGAACATTGGTTGGTGCATCTACAGGAACAACATTAACAATCAATTACACATATCATCAAAACCCAAATGATAACATTGGCTTAGGTGATGTAGTTGTAACATCTGATGCAGGCTTGGCAATCACAGGCGTATCAATCACTGATTAAGCATTGATTACAAAAAATAAG
>ENA-OQCN01000442-OQCN01000442.1-human-gut-metagenome-genome-assembly--contig:-NODE-442-length-22328-cov-4.538084_pt1 | contig 22328 bp, 25 predicted proteins | sample MGYA00242497_ERZ504576 | MGnify/ENA primary metagenome ERZ504576 (study PRJEB26092, sample SAMD00036296) | human gut metagenome | host: Homo sapiens | study: EMG produced TPA metagenomics assembly of... | reverse complement strand
CTGGTAAGTAGGATTTCCGGCAAACCGTATGGGGTACATCATGAGGACGATGTTTCCATCCGTCTGATCACAGACCATATCCGTTCCGCGACATTCATGATCTCCGATGGTATTATGCCTACCAATGAAGGACGTGGATATGTACTTCGCCGTCTGATCCGCCGTGCTGCAAGACACGGAAGACTTCTGGGAATTGAGGGCAACTTCCTTGCTACTTTAAGTGCAGAAGTAATTGACGGTTCCAAGGATGGATATCCGGAACTGGAAGAGAAGAAAGAATTTATCTTCAACGTTCTCACCAACGAGGAGAACCAGTTCGGTAAGACAATCGACCAGGGACTTCGTATCCTGACTGATATGGAAGAGGCTATGAATGCAGCAGGAGAGAAGACTCTTTCCGGCGAGAACGCATTCAAATTATATGACACCTACGGATTCCCTCTTGACCTGACCAAGGAGATCCTTGAGGAAAAAGGCTATGAGATCGACGAGGAAGGCTTCAAGGCTGCTATGGATGAGCAGAGAGAGAAAGCACGTTCCTCCCGTGAGGTAACCAATTATATGGGAGCTGACGCTACTGTATATGACCAGATCGATACTTCTGTTACCACAGAGTTTGTTGGATACGATCACCTTTCCTTTGAATCTCCGGTTACTGTTCTTACCACAGAAGCTGAGATCGTAGATTCCCTGATGGAAGGACAGAAGGTACTGTTTTCGTAGAGAAAACACCTTTCTATGCAACTATGGGTGGTCAGGTTGGAGATACCGGTGTGATCGAGACTGCAAATGGCAAATTCATCGTAGAAGATACCATCAAGCTTCGCGGCGGCAAATTCGGTCATGTAGGATATATGGAATCTGGTATGATTTCCAAGGGAGAGACCGTTTCTCTGAAAGTAAATGTTGCTGCAAGAAAAGATATTGAGAAGAACCACAGTGCGACACATCTTCTTCAGAAAGCTCTGAAAGAAGTTCTTGGTTCTCATGTAGAGCAGAAGGGTTCTCTTGTAACTGCTGACAGACTTCGTTTTCGACTTTGCCCACTTCACAGCTATGACTGCTGAGGAAATCGGTAAAGTTGAAAAAATTGTAAATGAGCAGATTCAGGCAGGACTTGAGGTTCATACCGATATCATGGATGTTGAGGAAGCAAAGAAGTCCGGTGCTATGGCACTGTTTGGCGAGAAGTATTCCCAGAAGGTACGTGTGGTATCTATGGGTGATTTCTCCAGAGAGCTCTGTGGTGGTACCCATGTTGCAAATACAAGCTCCATCATGCTGTTTAAGATTGTTTCTGAGTCCGGTATCGCAGCAGGTGTCCGCCGTATTGAGGCACTGACCGGAAACGGGGTTCTGGAATACTATAAGAAGCAGGAAGCACTTCTTCACGAGGCTGCCAAGCTTTGAAAACAACCCCTTCCGAGATGATTGAGAAGATCACACATCTTCAGGGTGAGGTGAAGGCTCTTGCAAGTGAGAATGAATCTCTGAAGAGCAAACTGGCTCAGGGTGCTCTGGGAGATGTCATGAATCAGGTTAGTAGAAGTAAAAAGGTGTGAAAACTCCTTGCTGCCAAGGTAGGAGGGCGTTGACATGAACGGACTTCGTGATCTTGGTGACCAGCTGAAAGAGAAGCTGGGCGAGGGCGTCGTTGTCCTTGCTGCAGTAAATGAGGGCAAGGTGAACCTTCTTGCAATGGCTACTGATTCTGCACAGAAAGCAGGAGCACATGCAGGAAACCTGATCAAAGCTGTTGCTGCAATCGTTGGCGGCGGCGGTGGCGGACGTCCGAATATGGCTCAGGCTGGTGGAAAGAATCCGGAGAAGGCAGGCGAGGCAATCGAAGCAGCAGCCGGAATCCTGGAAGGACAGATTCACTAAAAAACACTCAAAATTTTGTCAAAAATTTTTGTAAAATTAAACCAAAAGTTGTTGACGAACCCCGAGTGCATGATATATAATAATGTTCGTGCAAGAAAAATACCCAGACAGTTGTATTTTAGCACAATCTACAACTGGAGGAGGTTAGGTGTGAGTCTATGTCAAACGTTATCGTAAAAGAGAACGAGACTTTAGATAGTGCTCTTCGCAGATCAAGAGAAGCTGTGCTAAGGCGGGAATCCAGCAGGAAATCCGTAAAAGAGAGCATTACGAGAAGCCAAGCGTTCGTCGTAAGAAAAAATCTGAAGCCGCAAGAAAACGTAAATATAATTAATTGTGCGCAAAAAATCCCTGGCTATGTAGTCAGGGATTTTTAATTAAAGAGCCGAAAGAACGTTCGACAAAAGGGAAAAAAGTATGAACTTAATTATTAAACTGATTATCAGACCATTGCGATCGCTCCTGAAGTTATTATTTAATCGAATTTTTTATGTAGCACTTGCTCTAATTGTACAGCTGGCATGGTTGCTGATCGCTCTTTTCCGACTTATGGAATACTCCAGATGGGTGACCATCGGAATGCAGGCGGTTGGAGTTCTGCTTGTTTTTTGGATTGTAAATAAGAAAATCAATCCGTCCTATAAGCTTGCATGGACGATGCTGATACTAATTTTTCCGGTATTTGGCGGAACATTGTATCTTTTGTTTGGCAAGTCGAGGATCGGAGCTGTAATGGAGCAGCACTATCAGAAACTGATCGATGAAACATCAGAATATCTTGATGAATCAGAATGTACCAGAAAACATCTGATGGAAGATGATCAGTCCATGGCCATACAGTCAGAATATATATGGAAGTATTCCAGATATCCTGTTCATGAAAATACTTCTGCAGAATATTTTCAGGTAGGAGATGATATGTTCCCGGTTCTTGTACATGAACTTGAACAGGCGAAACATTTCATATTTATCGAATATTTTATAATTAATGATGGTGTGATGTGGCAGACGATTCTGAATATCCTTGAGAAAAAGGCGAAGGAAGGCGTGGATGTCCGACTGATTTATGATGGATTTGGCTGTCTTACCACATTGCCATATAAATATTATGAAGAGATGCGTAAACGGGGAATTAAATGCCAGGTATTTAATCCTTTCCGCCCTATCCTTAATATTATTCAGAATAACCGTGACCACCGTAAGATCTGCGTGATCGACGGATGGACCGGTTTTACCGGTGGTATCAATTTGGCAGATGAATATATTAATCAGCGGAAGCGTTTTGGGCACTGGAAGGATACTGCTGTAATGCTGAAGGGAGAGGGTGTCTGGAATATGACTGCCATGTTCCTGTATATGTGGGGAATTGTAACCAATACAGATACTTCCTCAGATTTCGCTAATTATGTGCCTCACAGATGGCATCCGGATGATTTTGAGGGAAGCGGCTATGTGCAGCCTTTCTGTGATTCACCCCTGGATGATGAGGTCGTAGGTGAGAATGTTTATCTGAATATTATTAATCGTGCCAAGAACTATGTATATATCTGTACGCCATATCTGATCATTGATAATGAGATGATGACCGCCCTTTGCTTGGCGGCCAAAAGTGGTGTGGATGTCCGGATCATGACACCTGGAATCCCGGATAAAAAAATGGTCTTTCTTCTGACCCAGTCTTATTATAAGCAGCTTCTGGAAGCAGGGGTAAAAATCTATGAATATCAGCCTGGATTTCTTCATGCAAAATCTTTTGTCTGCGATGACAAAGTAGGCGTTGTGGGAACCATTAATCTGGATTATCGTAGTCTTTATCTGCATTTTGAAGATGGTGTCTGGATGTATAAGAACGATGTGGTGCTGGATATCCGTAATGATTTCCTGGAAACGCTGGAGTATTGCAACAGCATTGATCTGGAATTCTGTGCAAAAAGAAATATCGCAGTACGGGCTATGCAGAATGTGCTGAGGGTTTTTGCACCATTGCTGTAAAAACTCTTTGACAGACAAGTATAAATTCTGTATGATATATCAGGCGGGAGTTTATAAAACTCCCGTCTGATATTGTCTAACGAAGAATACCGCATAAGAATACATAAATAATTTTATTGGAGGAATCAATTTGAGCCAGAATAAAGAAACGGAGCTTCAGCTTCAGTACATTGAGAAATGTAAGGAACTTCTTGCTAAAAACAGCACACGCCGCCCGACGTTCCATATCCAGAATGAGGGATGTCAGATGAACTCCATCCAGACGGAGTCCATTGCAGCTATTATGGAGAAAATGGGCTATGAGATGTAGATACGGAAGATGCCGATGCCGTAGTGTTTAATACCTGTACAGTCCGTGAGAATGCCAACCAGAAGATCTATGGACATCTGGGTCATTTAAAGAGCATTAAGCGCAGTCATCCGGATATGAAGATCGTACTTTTTGGCTGTATGATGCAGGAACATCATGTAGTGGAGAAGATCAGCAGGGACTATAAATATGTAAATCTTGTATTCGGAACCCACAACATCCATAAATTCCCTGAACTTTTTTACAGGGCACTGCAGACAGATGAGCAGATCATTGACATCTGGAAGGAATCCGATGAAATTGTAGAGGGAATGCCCACATCCCGCAAATATCCGTTCAAAACAGGTGTCAGCGTAATGTTTGGGTGCAATAACTTCTGCAGCTACTGTATCGTGCCTTATGTACGCGGCCGTGAGAAGAGCCGTGAGCCGCAGGCGATCATCCGTGAGATCGAAGACTGGTAGCAGATGGAGTTACAGAGATCATGCTTCTTGGACAGAACGTCAATTCCTATGGAAAAACACTGGAAACACCGGTGACATTTTCACAGCTTCTTAAAGAAGTGGAGAAGATCGAGGGACTGAAGCGCATCCGTTTCATGACTTCACATCCGAAAGATCTTTCCGATGAGCTGATCCAGACCATGGCTGAGAGCAAAAAAATCTGTCATCACCTTCACCTTCCGCTGCAGTCCGGAAGCAGCAGAGTTTTAAAAGAAATGAACCGCCGCTATGATAAAGAGAAATATCTTCAGCTGGTAGATAAGATCCGTAAAGCGATTCCGGATATCTCTCTGACAACTGACATCATGGTTGGATTCCCGGGAGAAACAGAAGAGGACTTCCTGGAGACTCTGGACGTAGTAAGAAAGGCCAACTACGATACAGCCTTTACATTTATCTATTCCAAACGAAGCGGTACTCCTGCGGCAGGAATGGAGAATCAGGTACCGGAAGACGTTGTAAAGGATCGTTTCAGCCGTCTTCTTGCCCTTGTACAGGAGAAAGGCCGTGAGAATTCTTCGCGTTTCCAGGGAACTGTTCAGGAGATCCTGGTAGAAGATGAAAACCGTGAGAAAGGTACACTTACAGGACGTACCCAGCACAACCTGCTTGTACATTTCCCGGGAGATAAAGAGCTTATCGGCAAATATGTCAATGTAAGCCTGGATACCTGCAAAGGATTTTATTACTTCGGCCATATGGTAGAGGAATAAGACAGAAAATAAAAAAAGAGGAGACTGACCATATACGGATCAGCCTCCTTTTTTATTTGTCTTGTTTATTTGACGTCTGGTTAAACACCATAAACTTCTTTGTTGTATTTATCGATCTCGTCATCAATGATCGGGTCCACATGCTTATACAGGCATCCCGGACCGCCATAAGTGATACACGGAATGAAATGACCACCAGGGCCATAGCTCTGACAGGCTCTTCTTACCTCCTTGCGGATTTCCTCTTCTGTGGAATCAGCGCGGTCAACGATGGCAGCATCAATACCGCCCATCAGAGTCATTCTGCCGTTCAGCTGTTTCTGAAGCTTCGGAATATCATTTTCCGGCAAAGCTCCCTGCCATATATCAATGCCAAGATCTACCATATCTTCAATGATCGGCTCCAGGAAAGAATCAGCGTGATGCATGACGATCACACCATGATCCTTCATGTATTTATAGGTTTTTGCATACTGTGGCTTGATAAATTCACGCCAGGTTTCCGGGCTGATAAAGAGAGAATGCTTGGAGCCCCAGTCATCATGGGACAGCATTACATCCGGTTTGATATAATCAACGATCAGCTTCATATACTGGAAACGGTATTCGCCGATGGCATTACAGAGATCCATCATATCTTCCGGTTCCAGAAGATAATTCATCAGCATATCCTCGAAGCCCATAAGAAAATGAAGTCTTTCGAATACACCGGTAGCATGAAGGCCATAACAAGGTCACCGTTTGCGCGGATTTCATCAGCTTTTTTGATAAAAGGCTCCCAGAGAGCAGGATCGGAGCAGTTTGCCTGAAGATCCGGCATCACAAGCTGTTCCTTCCATTCGGTGATGTCGCTGATCACCTTGTTTTTGTCGGTAACATGTGGCATGGCAGCAACCTGATTTGCAGGCCACAGGATTTCAGTACCAAAACGGTCGATCAGAGGATCCATACCCGGATGACGGTTGCCACGGATATAGGATGCTGCTGGGTTAGGCGGATAAAAAACAGCACCTTCATATTGTTTTACAAGACGATCCGGTTTTCCGTCCGGTTTGATCGTTTCCAGAAAATTCTCTTTTGCTGATAACATAAACAATTCCTCCTTTATAAAAACGTCTTAAAATTTATGTCTTATGTTTAACATCCTGTTAAATATCAGTTTTTTCTTGCGTCAATCTCTGACTGATAAAAAGCAACCTTATCCTTGGTGATCCGGAATCCTACAAGAAGAAGGATCATTCCCACAAGGCAGAAGATAGCAGGAACCAGTGCGAAAGCAATGGTCATTCCCTGACGTGCTGCACCCTCCAGGACAACACCGGATTTCCAGCCTACTGCGACCAGGCAGGCACTTAAGATGGTTCCTCGAAGGAAAACAGCAACCTTAAGTGGAAGATTCTGAAGTCCCATGATCCATCCGGAAGCATCCTTACCGCTTTTCCATGTGGCATAGACAACCGTATCTGCATACAGAGCAGGAGAAGCTGCAAAAGCCATTCCATAAAATACCTGTGCCAGAGTCATAAGACCGATAACTGTATAGGCATTTCCATAGAAAAGATAGATCATAAACAATGCTGCCGCCATACCGCCGTAAGCCACGATCATGGTTGTACGGGAAGAAAGTGCTTTTGCGATAAAACGCATGGTAAATGCTCCGATGATCGCACCGAGAGAGATACAGAAGGTATAAGTCACCATTAATCCCGGATTTCCCATGGCATCGCGGAAATAGTAGATTGCAGATGCGGCAGTTACGAATTTTACACACCATTTAGCCAGGTCAGCCAGCATCAGGACCATAAGAGGTGGATTCTGGAAAAGAGAAGCAAACATTTCCGGAATGGAAACCTTGGTCTTGTCATTTGCTTTTCCTGTAGCTTCTGTTTCGATCTCTTCATATCCTTCGGTCATTTTGAAATGTGCAAAATAGGTGACTACCATAAGTACGCCCAGACAGAACGCGGCAGCTGCAAATTTGTTTTTCTCGCCTACGTAGCCTGCCAGCAGTGTTGCAAAAGGAAGTCCCAGATAGGAGAACAGAAGTCCGCCTACATTATTCCAGGTTGCACGGGAAGAAGCAAGAATTGCTCTTTCCTCGGGAGTTTTTCCTACAACGCTGATCAGTGTTGCGTTTGCAACATAACTGAAATTCCATACAACGTGTGAAGAAATGGATGCGATAATGATCACGATTGCGGATAAGATCTCGTTATCACTGATGCGGATGAACATGAATGCGTACAGGAACGGAACCATCCATGGAACCAGGATCAGCCAGGAACGGTAGCGTCCCCATTTTTTTGCTTTCGTGCCGTTGATAATTCCTCCGTACAGCCAGGAAAGACAGGCATCTACAATAGTAAAAACAGAATTGATCACACCTGCGATTCCGGCACTGAACTGAGCCAGGTCAGTAAGGAATGTCATAAAGTAAAAAGTTTCGATATTACTCATCAGGACAAAGCCTGCGTCTCCGACTCCGAAAAAGTACTTCAGTGCGTTGCTGAGACCTTTTTTGCGTCCGGTTTCTTTTTTTTCATTTCCCATAAAAATCCCCCCTGTTATCCAAAAAACAGTTTCCGGTTTCATAATAAAGCACATAAAGCACGTCGCGAGTACTTGCGGATCACTTTCCCGTGATCCTGGATTTCTTCTGATGGGACAAGTATACAGCAGAATAAATGGTCCGTAAATCCGCACAGGGTTTCATTTTTTATGAATGTATTCAGACGTTGTACAATCAGAGATGTAAACTTATACAAAAAACAATACTGTATTTCATGAATGTTTATGTTATAATTGTACAAATGATCGAAATGACAGGAAGTAAAAGGGGAAAAAATGCACAATAACAGTAATGATTATGACAATATATCCGAAAGGTTTCTTTTGAATGGCCAGATTCTGATTGACGAATTTGCGGATTCTTTTGCAGAGACTGCCCTGTTTGGAAGAGAAGATCCTTACCGGCTGACAGGTGTCCGTTTGTTTCAGAAAGAAATCACTTTATCCGAAAATTATATTTATCTTGCGACTGCCTCACAGGTTACAGAAGAATTCTGTCATTATGAAAACAGAACGTTTCTTATTGCAGGACAGACAGACTATCACAATTTTCATGAAAGCTGTGTTGTACTTATGGTAGGTCGGCAGGAACAGTTTGCCGGGATCATGAATTCTGCACAGCAGGTCTTTGAGAAATACAGAGAATGGGACAGAAAGCTGCAGCTTTCCCTGAATAGTGAAGCGCCTCTGGACAATATGCTGGAAGCAAGTGTTCCCATATTTAAGAATCCTCTTTTTGCTCATGATACGAATTTCTATATTCTGGCCTGTCCGTACAGAACAGGTCCCATGTCTGTATGGGAGAGAGACTCCAGAACCGGAAGGATGATGGTTCCTCTGAATCTGATCCATGAGTTTAAAGTGGATCTGGAATACTTAAGAACACTTTCCACAAAAGGACCTGATATTTACAATGAGGATCTCAGGGGGTATCGCATCCTGTATAGGAATCTCTGGGTAAATGGAAGCTATGAGGGGCGGCTGTGCGTAAATGAGATCCAGACCGCGTTTCATCCTGGGAATTTTGCGGCATTACAGTATCTTGGTAATTTTATTGAGCTTTGCATTCAGCACCACAATCTGTTTCATCTGAATCTGGGAACAGATACCCGACGCTTTTTTACGGATTTTCTGGATGGAAAGATCTCAGATCCGGCCAAGGTTCAGGACTTTCTGTATTTTCTTAACTGGAACAGAACGGACCGTTATCTCTGCCTGCGGCTGGAGGCAGAACAGCTGGATGAAAAAATGCATTCCTCGGTTGCAACACTGGGACATATTGAATCCCAGATTCCGGAAGGCAGGGCCTTTATCTATCAGCAGGGAATCGTGGTGATCGTCAATCTTTCTTTTGAGAATTCCAGTGTTGCTCAGGTGATCAGCGGACTGGCGATTATTTTAAGAGAAGGACTATTTAAAATGGGGGCGAGTGCAGACCTTGCAGATTTTTTTCAGCTTCCCCAGGGGTATTTTCAGGCAAAAACAGCGCTTCATCTTGGCGAAAAATACGACAGCATGATCTGGTGTCACCGCTTTGACGAATATTTTCTGGAATACATTCTGGAAGAAGCGGGTGAAAATCTTTCGCCGAAGCTTTTGTGTTCCCATGCTCTGCATGTGCTGAAGGATTATGACAGCAAAAATAATACGGAGCTGTATAAAACCCTGAAGATCTATCTCAAGCTGGAACGAAATGCACTTCAGACAGCAAAAGCTCTTTTCATACACAGAAGTTCTCTTTTCTACAGGATAGAGAGGATCACCCAATTGACAAAGATCAATCTTGACGATCCCAAAGAACGGCTGATCCTTCAGCTGTCCTATTGTCTGATGGAAGGTACAAAAACTTTTTCCTGACAGGTATTGACAAATACCCCATTAGGGTATATATTGTTCTATGTAAAGTGAATACCCCATTAGGGTATTTTGAAAGAGAAAGGAGTGACAGCCTGTGACTGAAAAAGAAGCCTGTCCTTGCTGCAGTGAGAAACACACTGCACGTTCCGAGGAGGAGAAGAAGAAGCTGATCAACCGTCTGAAACGTATTGAAGGACAGATCAGGGGCATCATAGGAATGATGGAGAATGATGCTTACTGCAACGATATCCTGATCCAGTCCGCAGCGGTCAATGCCGCAGTCAATGCTTTTAATAAAGAGCTGCTTGCCACCATATCCGTACCTGCGTTGCCAGAGATATCAGGGAAGGTAAGGACGAGACGATCGATGAGCTTGTAGCAACCCTCCAGAAGCTGATGAAATAGGGATAATATATTTTAGGAGGATATTAAGAGAGAATGGAACAATATAACGTAACTGGTATGAGCTGTGCAGCCTGCTCTGCCCGGGTAGAAAAAGCCGTATCCAAAGTTCCCGGTGTTACCAGCTGTTCGGTGAGCCTTCTTACCAATCCATGGGAGTGGAGGGAAGCGCATCTGCACAGGACATCATAAAGGCAGTGGAAGCGGCAGGCTACGGAGCTTCCCTGAAAGGTGCCGCCGGCGAAAAAATTTCCATGTCAGCGGCCGAGGAAGCACTGGAGGATCATGAGACTCCTGTTTTGAAAAGGCGTCTCATTGCATCCGTCGGATTCCTGCTTGTTCTGATGTACTTTTCTATGGGACATATGATGTGGGGATGGCCGCTGCCGAAATGGTTTGATGACAATCATGTAGCCATGGGACTGGTACAGCTGCTTCTTGCAGGAATTATCATGGTGATCAACCAGAAATTCTTTATCAGCGGTTTTAAGAGTCTCTGGCATCGTTCCCCGAACATGGATACCCTGGTAGCACTTGGCTCCATGGCATCCTTTGTATGGAGTGTTTATGCACTGTTTGCCATGACGAGAGCACAGTAGATGGAGATTCTGCAGCAGTCATGAATTACATGATGGATTTCTATTTTGAATCCGCAGCCATGATCCTGACACTGATCACTGTAGGAAAAATGCTGGAAGCCCGCTCAAAGGGTAAGACCACCGATGCCCTGAAAAGCCTGATGAAGCTGGCACCGAAAACAGCAGTTGTAGTACGAAACGGGCAGGAACTTAACGTCCCTATTGAACAGGTACAGAAAGGTGAGATCTTTGTTGTACGTCCGGGTGAGAACATTCCTGTGGATGGTGTGATCCTGGAAGGTACTACCGCAGTCAATGAATCTGCACTGACCGGTGAGAGTATTCCGGTAGATAAAGAAACCGGAGATATGGTTTCCGCAGCAACAGTCAACCAGTCTGGATTCATTAAATGTGAAGCTACCCGTGTGGGAGAGGATACCACACTTTCCCAGATCATAAAAATGGTCAGTGATGCAGCCGCTACAAAAGCTCCCATTGCCAAGATCGCAGACCGTGTTTCCGGAGTGTTCGTTCCGGCCGTAATTACCATTGCCGTGATTACGACGATCATTTGGCTTCTGGTCGGACAGAGCTTTGGTTATGCGCTGGCAAGAGGCATTTCTGTTCTGGTTATCAGCTGCCCGTGTGCACTTGGACTTGCAACGCCGGTTGCCATTATGGTAGGAAACGGTATGGGCGCCAAAAACGGAATCCTCTTTAAAACAGCGGTTTCCCTTGAAGAAGCGGGAAAGTCCAGATCGTTGCGCTGGATAAAACAGGAACGATCACAAGCGGTCAGCCGGAAGTGACAGATATTCTGCCTGCACAGAGCATTACAGAGAAAGAACTTCTCACACTTGCCTGTGCCCTGGAGAAAAAAAGCGAGCATCCCCTTGCAAAAGCTGTTCTGAAAAAAGCCGAGGAAGAGAAGCTGGTTCCGGAAGAGGTTACCGGATTCCAGGCACTTCCGGGTAACGGTCTTTCAGCAGTGCTTGGAAATGACACGCTGACAGGCGGAAGTATGAAATTTATCAGCAGCCAGACCCGTGTTCCGTCAGATCTTCAGGCAAAAGCCGAAGCACTTGCGGAACAGGGAAAAACGCCGCTTCTTTTTACCAGAAACGGAAAGCTTCTGGGAATCATGCAGTGGCAGATGTGATCAAGGAGGACAGCCCACGTGCGGTAAAAGAGCTTCAGAATATGGGAATCCGTGTGGTGATGCTGACCGGTGATAATGAGCGGACAGCAAGAGCTATCGGGGCGCAGGCTGGCGTTGACGATGTGATCGCAGGAGTTCTTCCTGACGGAAAGGAGAGTGTGATCCGTTCTCTGAAAGAACAGGGAAAGGTTGCCATGGTAGGCGATGGCATTAACGATGCACCTGCACTTACAAGAGCAGATATCGGAATTGCCATCGGAGCGGGAACCGATATTGCCATTGATGCGGCAGATGTTGTTCTGATGAAGAGCCGTTTAAGTGATGTTCCGGCTGCAGTTCGTCTGAGCCGTGCCACACTCAGAAATATCCACGAGAATCTTTTCTGGGCATTTTTCTACAATGTGATCGGTATTCCCCTGGCAGCAGGTGTATGGATCCCGATCTTCGGCTGGACACTGAATCCGATGTTCGGTGCTGCGGCAATGAGCCTGTCAAGCTTCTGCGTGGTAACCAATGCACTTCGACTGAATCTGTTCAAGGTTCACAGCACAGCCCGTGATAAGGCACTGAAAAATCCGGTAACTTTAAACATCAGTCATGATGAAAATAAAGAAGATAAAAACAAGGAAAGGAGACAAAAACTATGGTAAAAGTAACAGTTAATGTAGAAGGAATGATGTGCGGTCACTGTGAGGCACATGTAAACAAAGCAATCCAGGCAGCTTTTGGCGCTGAGGATGTGGTATCTTCCCACGAGAGCGGAACAACCGTATTCACTGCACCGGAGAAGGTTGATGAGGCCAGGGTTGAAGAAGTGATCAAAGAAGCCGGCTACGAGTTCAAAGGCATCACACAGGAATAAGTGAATCCCAATCCCTTTTATAAATTTTTTGTAAAAAAGCAGCTCTGTGTAAAAAGCAGGGCTGTTTCTTTATGTATAAAAATCCGGTTCCGGAAATATACTAAATCAGAAAATAACAGGCTGTTAAATAACCCTTTTACATGAAACTCATTGGATGAGAGGAAAGGAAGGATGTTTTTTGAAGAAAGAAACCAAAAAGCTGATAACCTGTATAGCAGTGCCGTTAGCTACAGGTGCAGTTTCGGGATTTTTTACAAGAAATGGAATGAAGGTATTTGCCAGGCTTGACAAACCACCTTTATCTCCGCCGGGATGGTTGTTCCCTATTGTGTGGACGATCTTGTTTATCATGATGGGAACTGCATCCTGGCTGGTCGCGTCCAGACCGGAAAGCAAAGCCAGAAACCAGGCACTTACTTTATATGGGATTCAGCTTGCGGTAAACTTTTTATGGCCGTTTTTCTTTTTTGGTGCCGGCTGGTATACATTTGCCCTGTTGTGGCTGCTTCTTCTGTGGGGACTGGTATATTGGTGTATTTGTGTATTTGCAGGATTTTCCAAAAAAGCTGTCTATCTGATGATTCCGTATATTATATGGCTGACGTTTGCCGGATATCTGAATCTTTTTTATTGCACTGTGGAATTAGAAAAAACAGAAATCTTTTATAAATATGGCTAATATCCTTATGATTTATTTTGAAAAAGACGAAATATCCTCTGAATTAATTGTTATTTTTCTGTGCCGTATGCTATACTGAAAAACGATTATGGATGTACGAAAAATAAAGAATCGTTAAACTATGGAAGCAGAGAGGAGCACATTATGAGCGGATTTTTTGGAGTAGCATCAAAAGAAGACTGCGTACTGGAACTTTTTTACGGAGTGGATTATCATTCCCATTTGGGAACTCGTCGCGGCGGTATGGCGGTTTATGGTGAACATGGATTTGACCGTGCCATCCACAACATTGAGAACACGCCTTTCCGTACAAAATTTGACGGGGATGTAGGTTCCATGAAAGGTAACATGGGAATTGGATGTATTTCCGATTATGAGCCACAGCCACTTCTGTTCAGTTCCAGAATCGGAAGTTTTGCCCTTACCTTTGTGGGAAAGGTCAACAATTATGACGAACTTCTGCAACGGTTATATGATACCACCAAGGTACATTTTCAGGAAATGACAAATGGAACAGTCAATGTGACAGAGCTGATTGCAGCCCTTATCTGTGAAAAAGACAATTTCGTGGAGGGTATCCAGTATGTACAGGAGCTGATTGATGGTTCCATGACACTACTTCTTATGACAAAAGACGGAATCTATGCAGCCCGTGACAAGATGGGCCGTACTCCGTTAGAGATCGGTCATAAAGAAGGCTCCTACTGTCTGTCTTTTGAAAGCCATGCCTATATCAACCTGGGATATGAAGACTATAAGGAACTTGGACCTGGAGAAATTGTATTTGTCACGGCAGATGGTGTAAAAACTCTGGTAGAGCCTGGAAAGAAAATGAAGATCTGTTCCTTCCTCTGGGTTTACTATGGATATCCGACAGCTTCTTATGAAGGCGTCAATGTAGAAGAAATGCGCTACCGCTGTGGAAGCATGCTTGCAAAAAGAGATGGCGATTCTGTTCATCCGGATATTGTAGCCGGTGTTCCGGATTCCGGTATCGCTCATGCTATCGGTTATGCTAATGAATCCGGAATTCCTTACGCAAGACCGTTTATCAAATATACACCGACCTGGCCAAGATCCTTCATGCCCACCAATCAGAACCAGCGTAATCTGATCGCCAAGATGAAGCTGATCCCTGTACGTGCCCTGATCAAGGATAAGAAACTTCTTCTCATTGATGATTCTATTGTACGTGGAACCCAGCTCCGTGAAACAACCGAGTTTCTGTACCGAAGCGGTGCAAAAGAAGTTCATGTTCGTCCTGCCTGCCCACCGATCATGTACGGGTGTAAATATTTAAACTTCTCCCGTTCCAAATCCGAGATGGAACTGATTGCCCGTCAGGTCATCGAGAAAAGAGAGGGTCCCAACTGTCCGCAGGAAATTCTGGATGAATATGCAGATCCGCGTACAGAAAAATACGAGCAGATGGTACAGGATATCTGCAAGATGCAGAACTTTACCACTCTTCGCTATCACAGGCTGGATGATCTTCTGGAATCTATCGGGATTGATCCGTGTAATGTATGTACATACTGCTTTAACGGCAAAGAATAAATCTGGGGATGTAATAGCTTTACGAAGTGGTCGCTAACTCACCGTTGCATTTCATGCCTTGACAGACTATAATAGCATTATAAAAAAATAAGATGCGGATATGTCCCAGAGACATATCCGTGTTTTTGTTAGAGTATACAAAACAGGGAGTATAAAAGAAATGACTTACCCGATAAATGCTGTTATTTTTGACATAGACGGAGTGCTTCTGGATTCTCTTTTTATCTGGAAGGAGCTTGGAAGAAGATTTATTGTAAAACATGGATATACACCTGTTCCGGATATGGATGAGATCCTTTTTTCTATGAGTATGGAACAGGGAGCTGCCTGGCTGAAAGATACATTTTCTCTTGAAAATTCAGAAGAAGAGATTATACAGGAACTGGAAACCAGAATACAGACCTTTTATTTCGAAGAAGTGAAAGCCAAACCAGGTGCAGAGGCACTTTTGCAGAGAATAAATAAGCTGGGAATTCCGGCAGTGGCAGCTACATCCAGTCCCAGAGAGCATGTAAGAAAAGCACTGGAGCGGAATCATCTGCTTCCTTATCTGAAAGAGATCTATACGACAAGCGAGATCGGAGAGAGCAAATATTCTCCGAAAATTTATCTCACAGCGGCAAAGTCTCTGAATTCCAGTCCCAATGGAACGCTTGTTGTGGAAGATTCCCTGTATGCTTTGATTACAGCCCGAGATGCAGGTTTTCAGACAGCAGGAATTTTCGATCCTTTCGGAGAACCGGATCAGGAACAGCTGAAAAAAAAGGCAGATATTTACTGCAGGTCTTTAAATGAACTTTTAAAATATATGGAATAGATTTTACGGAAAACGGAGGATAATACATATGAAAACAGCATTAACCATAGCAGGCAGCGATTCCAGCGGAGGAGCAGGTATCCAGGCTGATATCAAAACCATGATGGCAAACGGTGTCTATGCAATGAGTGCTATCACAGCACTGACAGCACAGAATACAACCGGTGTTGCAGCGATCCAGAATGCAACAGCTGAATTTCTCAGTCAGGAACTGGATTCTGTTTTTAACGATATTTTTCCGGACGCAGTAAAGATCGGAATGGTTTCGGAAAGTGACCTGATCCAGGTGATCGCCGGGAAACTTCGCCGATATAAGGCAAAAAACATCGTAGTTGACCCGGTTATGGTGGCAACCAGCGGTGCAAGACTGATCAGCGAGGCAGCAGTCGATGTTCTGAAAAATGAACTCTTTCCTCTGGCCGATCTTCTGACTCCGAACATTCCGGAGACGGAGGTACTGACCGGAATGCAGATCACAACTGCAGAAGCTATGATCGAAGCAGCCCGCCAGGTATCTGAAAGGTATCACTGTGCAGTTCTTTGCAAAGGTGGACATCAGCTTAACGATGCCAATGATCTTCTCTATGAAAATGGAACTTACCAGTGGTTTGAAGGAAAACGGATTGATAATCCTAACACTCATGGAACAGGATGTACTCTTTCCTCAGCCATTGCTTCCAATCTTGCCAAAGGCTTCTCCATGGAGGAATCCGTAAACCGCGCAAAAGATTACATCTCAGGTGCCCTCGCAGCCATGCTTGACCTTGGAAAAGGCAGCGGACCTATGGATCATGGCTTTGCAATAAAAAATAACTTCACAGAGGAGGCTTAAAACTTATGACAGTTACAGAACGGATCGCAGCTCTTCGGAAGCTGATGAAAGAGAAGGGAATTGATGCATATCTGGTTCCAACCGATGATTTCCACGGTTCCGAATATGTAGGCGACTATTTTAAATGCAGAAAATATATTACTGGTTTTACAGGATCAGCGGGAACTGCAGTGATCATGCAGGATATGGCAGGTCTCTGGACAGATGGAAGATACTTTATTCAGGCAGCGCAGCAATTAGAGGGAACACCCGTCACACTTTTTAAGATGGGAGAACCAGATGTTCCAACCATCCATAAATTTCTGGAAAAAAATCTGAAAGAAGGGATGTGCCTTGGTTTTGACGGCCGTACAGTCAGCGGAGAAGAAGCGGACCAGCTGAAAAAGATCCTCCAGAAAAAACAGATACGTTTTTCTGTAAATGAGGATCTGATCGGAGCGATTTGGCAGGATCGTCCTGCACTTTCCTGCGAGCCGGTGATGGAGCTTGATGTGAAATGGGCAGGGAAATTCAGAGCAGACAAGATCCAGGAGATTCGTACTAAATTAAAAGAAAAAGGCGCATCTCTCTTTGTACTCACTTCCTTGGATGATATCGCATGGCTTCTGAACATTCGCGGAAACGATATTCACTGCTGCCCGGTAGTCCTTTCCTATCTTGTACTGGATGAGAAAGAGATCCGCCTTTTTGCCAATGAGAAAGCTTTTCCGGATTCTGTAAAAGAAGCTCTGGCCGCAGATGGTGTTACCATCTATCCATATGATGATATTTACACTTATGTACAGACGATCCCTGAAGAGAAAAAAGTGTATCTTTCAAAAAGCAATGTAAACAGCCGTCTGGTCAGCAACATTCCGGATGGAGTAACGATCCTGAACGGCGAAAATCTGACTCTTCTTCCAAAAGCCATCAAAAATGAAACGGAAGTCCAGAATGAAAAGACAGCCCACATCAAAGACGGCGTAGCAATGGTGAAATTCATCCACTGGCTGAAAAAGAATGTGGGAAAGCAGGAGATAACAGAACTTTCTACAGCGGATAAACTCTATGAATTCCGTTCCATGCAGGAGAATTTCCAGGGGAACAGCTTTGATCCCATCATTGCCTACGGTGCACATGGAGCCATTGTCCATTACAGTGCAACAGAAGAAACCAGTATCCCACTGGAGCCAAAAGGACTGGTTCTGATGGATACCGGCGGACATTATCTTGAAGGAACTACAGATATCACTCGTACCGTTGTACTTGGCCCGGTTACTGAAAAAGAAAAAAAATATTTCACAGCAGTACTTCGTGGGCATCTGAATCTGGCAGCCGCAAAATTCCGCTATGGCTGTACCGGACTGAATCTGGATGCTCTGGCAAGAGGACCACTCTGGGCTATGGGAGAGGATTATAATCACGGAACCGGTCATGGTGTAGGATATCTTCTGAACGTACACGAAGGCCCGCAGAGCTTCCGCTGGAAAAATCTTGCAGACCATCCAGCACCTGTACTGGAAGAAGGCATGATCACTTCCGATGAACCAGGCTACTACGCAGAAAATGAATTCGGAATCCGCCACGAAAACCTGATCGTATGCAAAAAAGCGGAAAAAACAGCTTATGGCCAGTTTATGAAATTCGAACCCCTGACTATGGTACCTTTTGATCTGGAGGGAATCGACCCGGCACAGATGGAAGCAGGAGAGAGAGCTTTACTCAACCAGTATCATGCACTTGTATATGAAAAAATTTCTCCATATCTGGATGAAGAGGAGAAATCCTGGTTAAAAGAGGTAACACGGGCTATATGATCCTGCAAATCCAGCAAATCCAGCAAAAAATTCTTGACCTGAACCTAAGTTTAGGTTGTATGATAATTGCAGAAGATTTTTTATGCAAAGAAAAACTGCAGGAGGTGTAGAAATGGCACATAAAAAAATGGTACCTGGAACAGGCGGCGCGCATTACGTTCCTTATAATGAGCGTTCAGGAGAGAAATCCACCGTATATTTCACAGAGGATCTTTCAGCAGAGGGACTGAAGAAGATCTTTGAGCGCGTAGGTGGAAAGCTTCACGGTAAGGTTGGTGTAAAGCTTCACACAGGAGAACAGCACGGACCGAACATTATCCCTGCTCCATGGGTAGAAGAACTTCTTCATGACAAACTGCCGGAAGCAAATATCGTAGAGACCAACACCTACTATGAGGGAGACCGCTACACAACAGAGAAACATCGTGAGACTCTGAAAGTCAACGGATGGACATTCTGTCCGGTAGATATCCTTGACGAAGACGGAACTGCAATGTTCCCTGTAAAAGACGGAAAATGGTTCACAGAGATGAGCGTTGGAAAGAATCTGGAAAACTATGATTCCCTTCTTGTTCTGACACACTTTAAAGGCCACACTATGGGCGGCTTCGGCGGCTCCAACAAGAACATCGGTATCGGCTGTGCAGACGGACGTATCGGTAAAGGTATGATCCACACAGTAAAAGGCTCTGATAATCTGTGGAGCATCGCAGAAGAGAAACTGATGGAGCGGATCACAGAATCTACGAAATCCGTAGTTGACCATTTCGGGGAAAATATCGTATTTATCAATATTCTTCGAAATATGTCTGTAGACTGTGACTGTGCAGGTGTCGGAGCTGCACCGGTCGTAACACCGAACATTGGTATTGTGGCATCCACAGATATCCTTGTAGCAGATCAGGCATCTGTAGACCTTGTTTACGCACTGAAAGATTCTGATCACAAGGATCTGGTAGAAAGGATCGAGACCCGTCATGGCCTTCGTCAGCTCAGCTACATGAAGGAAATGCACATGAGAAATGACAGATACCATCTGATCAACATTGACGAAGATGATAAAGAGATCCTTCCGGCAGATGCAGTAAAGAATGTAAAAGCATTCCAGAAATAAGGATATTTCATAAAATGTAAAAAGCATTAAAACAAAAACGGGCGCATGTATCCATAAAATGTGGAATTTCATGCGCTCATTTTTGTGCTATAATATAAAAAAATCCAAACAGTGAGGTACTTAAGCCTATGAAAAAAGAAAACAATATAAATCACTATATCGATCTTCATGCACATCTGGACGGCTGTATCACGGTAGCATTGCCAAAAAGCTTGCTGCACTGCAGAAGATCACACTTCCGTCCGCAGCAGACGAAGAACTCCTTTCCATTCTTTCTGTGCCGGACACCTGCGAGGATCTCAATGATTTCCTGAAATGTTTTGACCTTCCTCTTTCTCTGCTGCAGACAGAAGAATCACTGGAGGAAGCAGTGTATCTTGTCCTTTCTGAAATGGAAAGAGATGGCGTGATCTACGCAGAACTTCGTTTTGCACCTCAGCTCCATACGCAAAAAGGAATGCCCCAGGAAACAGCGATCCAAGCTGCATTACGCGGTCTGAAAAAGTCTCCGATTCCCGGCAACCTGATCCTGTGCTGTATGCGAGGAGAATCAAACCAGAAGGAAAATATGGAAACCCTGGAGCTGGCCCGGAAATATCTTATAGAAGATGGAGGAGTGGTTGCCATCGACCTTGCAGGTGCAGAAGCAATTTTCCCAACAGAAAACTATGAGGAGTTTTTTGCAAAAGCAAGAGAATATAAAGTCCCCTTTACCATTCATGCAGGCGAGGCAGGAGATGCAGAGGATGTAAAAACAGCGATCCAAATGGGAGCAGCCAGGCTCGGTCACGGAGTGCGGATCGCAGGAAATGAAGAAGTGATCCGGCTTGTAAAAGATTCCGGAGTTTTCCTGGAAATGTGCCCGACAAGCAACCGCCAGACAAAGGCGGTTACCGATATGTCCGGCTATCCCCTGAAAGACTTTCTGGAAAGAGGACTTAAGGTGACGATAAATACAGATGATCCTGCAATCGAACGAACGACTCTTTCCGGGGAATTCCGGTACATGCAGACATTGTTAGGACTTACGGAAGATCAGAAGCAGCAGATACTCTTTAATTCCATTGATGCAGCATTTACTACAGATAAAAGAAAAAAGGAACTGCATCAGCAGCTCCTTTTCTGAGAAGGTATTTCTTTTCGGGATTTAGCAGGTAAGAAGGATCTCTGTATATTCGCAACAGGAAATTCAAAAAATTTTGTACTGAGAATAACTGTCAGGATCACACCGAAAAGAAGCCACAGGATTTTGCCGGCAGCAAATCCGGAAAGGATCTTGTCGAGCTTCAGATATTCCATAAAATATATAATGGCGCGATGCCAGAAATAGACCTGCAGTGTATGTCGTCCGGCATCCGTGATAAAAGGAAGCTCCCTGTCAGGAACAAGACAGATCAGAAAGAGTCCGATCGCTATGGCAGCAAGGATGCAGAAAAGCCTGCAGAGTGGTCCGTAAGCTTCCAGGGCAGAGCTGCCTGCAAAGGAATGCCTTCCTGTAAAAAGCGGGCGGAGAAAATATAATATATCCAGCTTCCATACACATAAAACAGCCCAAACTGCAATTCCGGCAAAACTCAATATTTTCAGAGATCTGTTTTTATGCAGGCGGAGAAGCAGCTCAGGGTCTGTCATCTGTCCCAGAAGATAAAATGGATAAAATACAACAAAACGTGACAGATACAGATAATCCCCTACCGATTTATCATATCCGACAATGCAGGCAAGGATAACGGACAGAATAAATATTTTTCTGGTATCAATATTTCGCAGAAAATAGGAGCAGGCCACAAACATGGCTAGTGCGAACATGTACCAGGGGACTCCTGCATCTGATAATAAAGAAAAATCTGCCTTATGGAAAAGTACTGCCTTTATAAGGTACAGAACTGCTTTCATGATATAGCCAAGAAAAATAAATAAAAGACAGCGTTCTTTTACATTATGATCGCTGTGAAAAAGGCCTGACAGATAAATGAACAGCGGCATATGAAAAGAATAGATGAAAATAAATATGCTTTTCATAATGTTGGAATTTCCGGTCATGTAATAAACACAATGGCCGACAACTACAGTCATTATCAGCAGGAATTTCAGGTTATCGAATAAAAAAATTCTTTTTTTCACTTTTTGTAAAGCTCCTTTTATACTTAAAAATCCGAACCTAAGTATAACAGCTATTCTGAAAAATGTCACTATATAAATAATCTATAAATACCAGGAGAGCTGGTTCATGATGAAAAAAGTAATTCTAATTATTTTATTTACGGTATCAGCAATATTGCTTTCTGCATGTGGCAGAAAAGAAGAACTGTACGAGATTCCTGACCTGTCACAGTACAAGACAGATTATGTAGGAGATTCTTCGAATGTTATAAATATTGTAAGTGGGCAAGAGTATCCGGAAGGATATTCTTATGATAGCATACAGATACAGTCTGAAACGAAGCCTTATGGATTAACAGTATTTCTAAAAGTTGAGCCGTCTGCAGTTAAGATTGAAGATGAATTGCAAGTTAATGCGGATATGACATTTGATTTGATTGGTAATTTGGAAACACTTGATTATAAAATAGCGGATAGGGGAAAAGTCAAGAGTAAAATGCGAAAAAAAATTAAATAAATTTTATTAGGCCCCCAAAAGGGCGTCCATTTGCTCTTGAAATACTGCACTGGCTGGCAAAAATCCGAGGATCTTCCGCGGGTAG
>ENA-OQCN01000441-OQCN01000441.1-human-gut-metagenome-genome-assembly--contig:-NODE-441-length-22346-cov-10.375444_pt1 | contig 22346 bp, 29 predicted proteins | sample MGYA00242497_ERZ504576 | MGnify/ENA primary metagenome ERZ504576 (study PRJEB26092, sample SAMD00036296) | human gut metagenome | host: Homo sapiens | study: EMG produced TPA metagenomics assembly of... | reverse complement strand
CCCCGCCCGGCCCCGCCGCCGGAAAGGTACTGCCCCCCGCCGGCGGGCGCGGTGCGGGTTCGGAAGCCCCAAAATATTTCTAGGTGCAAAAAATTTTCAAAGGGGCTTCCGAGTTTTTGACCCCATGAAAAAGGGGGTACAGATCAAAAAAATGTAAGTCCGGGGCGAACATGGCGGTAACGTCACCGGGATGGTGTCCGCTTACAATTTGTAAGCAACTCACATTTTGCCGGTGCCAACAAATCATTCCGGTGTGATCTTGTTGAGGTCAACAAAATCGGGATAGACCATCTTGCCGGGGCTGGCAAAATGGTGGCTATGTCATAAAGTGTTTACATTTGAAAGCCACAGCCGGCAAAAGATAAGACGTTATAAGACGGTTTTGGTGCTATACTTAGTACAGTGGAATTATGGAGAGAGGCCCCACGGCGGCGAACCGAGGGGCCTTTTTCATACACTATTGCTTACAAGCTGTAAGCGACCCGAAGAAATGCCGCAGGACCGGCGGCGAAACTGAATGCTCTGCCTGGATGATTTGCCAGACGGGGCATTTTTTATTGGAGGAAAACCAAATGGCAAGGCGAAGCGATGAGCGCGATGCCGCCCGCGCTGAGTACATTGCCCGGATGGAGAAAGACGGAGAAGTGAATCTTCGGAAGCTGGCGGACGATCTCCATCTTAAATATGATACGGTCCGCCGCTGGAAGGCAAAGGACGGGTGGGACCCGCCCGCACCCCGGAAGCCCGGCGGACAGCCGGGAAACAAAAACGCCGTGGGCAACCCCGGCGGCGGGGCACCTGTCGGGAATGAGAATGCAATGAAGGATGGAGCCTATGCGACCATCTTCTTTGACAAGCTCACCCCGGAAGAAAAACAGATCGTAGAGAATGCGCCTCGGAACAGCACCGAGCTGACTTCCCACGAAATCGGTGTACTGCTGCTCCGGGAAAAGTACATTCTGGACAAGATCAAAGAGTATCAGGCTTTACCGCCTGACCAGATGATTACATCCAGCGTCATGGATATGCGAGTGCCCGGCGGACGTGGCAAGCGGAAGCGGGACGGCGCAAACCAGCAGATCGGTATGTATCAGAAGGAGACCCCGGCACAGCGTATCTTACAGTTGCAGGAAGCCTTGAACAAAATTCATGGCCGCATCCTGTCTGCGGCGGCCCAGATGCAGAAAAACGAAATGGACAAGCTGCACCTGGAAACCGAACAGCAGCGGCTTGAACTGCTGCGCATCCGGGCGACCGGCGAGATCGGAGAACCGGGGGACGGTGACAAAGATGCTGTACACGAGTAAGGCCGTTGGCGAATGGCTGGGTATCACTGACCGTCAGGTGCGGAACCTGCGGGATCAGGGCGTGCTGTCCGAAGTCCGGCCCGGTGTCTTTGACATGAAGGTCTGCGTCCGGCAATACCTGAACTTCAAGATCGGCAACAAAGACGATCAAGCCCGCCTTGTTGCTGCCCGCGCCGAGAGGGAGGAAACCCGCGGCAAGATCGAGAAAATGCGGATGGAGGAAGCCCAAGGCGACCTGCACCGCACCGAGGACGTGGAACGTGCCCTGAAAACCATCTTTGCGAATTTCAAGAACCGGCTGGAAACCATCCCGACAAAGTATGCAAATACCATGGCCCAGCTGACAGACCCGGCGGAAGCCCACGACATTCTGCAAAAAGCAGTGCAGGAAGCACTTGTAGAATTGAGTGACCCCGAAATTGCGCTGGCAGCACCAGCGGGGGAGGAACCCGAAGATGAGCAGGAAGAATAAATGCCGGGGCTGTGTCTGGGGCATCCGGCTGAATGAGATCCAGCAGTTCTGCCCGTTTGGCAGCTGTGTGAAGAAAGGCGGCGGCAACAATGGCAATGATCCACCTGGAACCGCAGACTGCACAGATGTTCAGCCGGGCGCTGGGTGCGCTGAAGCCGCCCCCGAACCTGACCCTTAGTCAGTGGGCAGATAACTACCGCCGCTTGTCGGCGGAAGCATCCGCAGCGCAGGGCCGCTGGAATACGGACAATGCACCCTTCCAGCGGGAGATCATGGATGCAATCGGGGATGTTCACATCCGCAAGGTGGTTGCCATGATGTGTGCCCAGTCCGGCAAGACGGACGCTGATCCTGAACACCATCGGGTACTACATGAGCTATTACCCGGCCCCCATCATGATTGTGCAGCCCACGGTGAACCTGGGCGAGAGTTTCAGCAAAGACCGTCTGGCTACCATGATCCGGGACACTCCGGTGCTCCGGGGCCTTGTGGACAACAAGAGCCGCTACTCTGGCAACACGATCATGAAAAGAACTTGCCGGAGTCAGCTGACCATCGTTGGCGCAAACGCCCCGACCGATCTTCGCGGCCGCCCCATCAAGGTGCTGCTGGCGGACGAGGTGGACGCTTACAAAGCCAGCGCCGGCAAAGAGGGCGACCCGGTCATGCTGGCCGAGCAGCGCCAAACGACCTACTGGGATTACAAGACGGTGCTGGTGTCTACCCCCACCGACAAAAATAACAGCCGCATTTTGGACGAGTTCAACGCATCCACCCAAGAGGAATGGACGGTACCTTGCCCGAACTGCGGCTTTTATCAGCCCTTTGTTTGGGACAACATGGTGTTCGACAAGGAAAAGTGGCCGGAAGGCGGCGTGCAATACCGCTGCGCCGAGTGTGGCTGCCTTGACAACGAATACCGCTGGAAGAAGAACAGCCTGCAAGGAAAGTGGCACGCAGAACACCCGGAACGGTCTGTGAGGGGCTTCCACATGAACAAGATCGGCTCTACTCTGCGGGTGGGACAAGATCGTGGAGGACTTCATTGCTGCTGACTTGGATGCACAGCGCGGCGACTACGAGAAGATGCAGGTTTTTGTGAACACTGACCTAGGCTTACCGTGGGAAGAACCGGGCGAAGCGGTGGAGGCAAACAACCTGCTGGATCGCCGCGAGTTCTACGAGCCGAAGTCCCGGACGGCGTGGTGTATCTGACAGCCGGTGTCGATACGCAGGACAACCGCTTCGAGGCCGAAGTGGTGGGCTGGGGCATCGGCAAGGAAAGCTGGGGCATCCGGTATCAGCGCATCTACGGCGACCTGAAACGTGGACAGGTCTGGGCGGATCTGGACGATTTCCTATCAAAGACTTGGAAAAAGAAGGACGGCACGGAACTGTCCCTGCGGTGTGTCTGCATGGACAGCGGCGGCCACTTCCCGGATCAGGTCATACGGTTCTGCAAAGAGCGCGAGGAACGGCACATCTGGCCCATCAAAGGCCGTGGCGGTATGGACGTACCATACCTGCGCAACCCCACAAAGAACAACCGCGTAGGCGGCGAGCTGTTTACGCTGGGCGTTGATACCGGCAAGAACCATGTCCTTGCCCGGCTGAAGGTGCTTATCAAAGGCCCGAACTACTGCCACTTCCCGGCGGCAGAGGATGCCGGGTATGACGAAAACTATTTCAAGATGCTTACTGCGGAGCACAAGGTCACACGCTGGAAGTCTGGCCGCAAGGTGGAGCGGTGGGAGCTGAAAGACCCGGCACAGAAACGTAACGAAGCGTTTGACGTTCGGAACTACGCAACGGCGGCGCTGGAAATCAGCAATCCCCCCGGTTTGGAGATCCCCGGAGAGGAAGCACCACGCCAGACCGCACCGCGCCAGTACCGCAGAAGAAGATCAGGAGGTATCTAAACAATGCCGATCATCTCAAAAGAAGCCGCGCAGCGGCATCTTGATATGTGGATGGAAGCAGAAGCTGCTGTTTCGACAGGGCAAAGCTACCAGATCGAACAGATGATGCTGACCCGTGCCAGTTTGAAACAGATCCGGGAGAGCATTATCTTCTGGGAAAAGAAAGTAGCCGAAGCGGAAGCAGAAGAAAAAGGCCGGGGCAGAAACCGAATCTACCACTTCTCGCCGCATGATGTGTAAGGACGGTGGACTACATGGCAAATATTCTGGATAAAGCCATTGCGGCAATCAGCCTGAAAAAGGGTATCGCCGCGCTGTGGCACGCGCCGCACTGTCCGTCATGAACAACGGCACCGGCTACGGAAACTACGGAGCAAGCCGCATTTCCCGCGCTATGCGAAGCTGGCACGTTGGCGGCGGCAGCGCAAAAGAGGATATCGAAGATAATCTTGATATTCTGCGCAAACGGAGCCGGGATGCTTATATGGGCATCCCTCTGGCAACGGGTGCCATCAAGACCCTGCGCACCAACGTGGTGGGTAGCGGCCTTGTGCCGACCCCGCAGGTGGATGCGGACTATCTGCACTTGAACGAGGAACAGGCAGACAGATTGCAGGCGCAGATCTCCCGCGAATTTGAACTTTGGGCGGACAGCACCCTTTGCGATGCTGCTGGCATGGATAACTTCTGGCGGTTGCAGACGCTGGCGTTCACCAGTTTCCTGATGAATGGCGATGTGTTTGCGGTGGTGCAGTTCGACGAACATCCGCACTGGCCGTATGCTCTGCGGCTGCGCCTGATCGAGGCTGATCTGATTTGCAGCCCTGACCGCACGGACATAATGGCACCCTGCACGATAGACAAGCATGACGTGTTCCAGATCGTGCAGGGCGTGGAAACGAACCGGGACGCGCGGTGGTGGCGTACTGGATAGCAAGTCGGCATCCGCTGGCTTACGACAGCACGGTGCCGCTGACATGGACGCGGTAGAAGCCCGCGACCCCGAAACGGGAGAGCCGAACATTCTGTGCGTCACACAGAGGGAGCGTGCCGGGCAGCGGCGCGGCGTGCCCTTGCTGGCTCCGGTGCTGCCCACGCTGAAACAGATGGGCAGATACACAGAAGCAGAGCTGGCGGCGGCTATCGTGGCATCGTCCATCACGCTGTTTATCAAGCATGAAAACCCGACAAGTCAGGCACCGTTCGGCGAGGAACCGGCGGATAAGGCGGAGGACCCGAACACCCCGCCCGATGAACTGGGCATCGACCTTGCACCGAGCGCGGTGTTCGACCTTGCACCGGGAGAGAGCACGGATACGTTCGACCCGAAGCACCCGACCACGACCTTTGACGGCTTCATGTCGGCCATGTCCAATCAGGTAGCGACCGGCGTAGAGATCCCCAGTGAGGTGCTTTACAAGAAATTCAGTTCCAACTATTCCGCAAGCCGCGGCGCACTGAACGAGTTTTGGCGAACCTGCGGTGTGCTGCGGGATAGCTTTGCAGCGGACTTCTGCCAGCCGGCCTACGAAAAATGGTTTGCCGAGGCAGTAGCCGTGGGCGCATCAATGCGCCCGGCTTCTTTGACGACCCGGCTGTGGCGAAAGCCTACATGGGCTGCACATGGAACGGTCCTGCACGCACCAATCTGGATGCCAAGAAAGAGATCGAGGCGGCGATTCTGCGTGTTCAGCAGGGCATCAGCACAAATGAGCAGGAAACTGCACAGATGACCGGTGGAAACTGGCGGGCAAACATGAGGCAGCGCAAGAGCGAAATGGAAAAAATGAAGGAGGTAGGGCTAAATGAGCAAACCCAATTCCCAGACGAACCAGAAGATGACAAATGATAAGTTTTGGCAGTTCCGCAATCTGGCCGGTGATGACCAGAAGGCGGAACTTCTGCTTTACGGCGATATTTCCGAGCGCAGCTGGTGGGAAGATGCCGCGACCCCGAAACGGTTTGCGGATGACCTTGCCGCCCTGGGCGATGTGAAAGAAATCACCGTGTACATCAACTCCGGTGGCGGTGATGTGTTTGCAGCACAGGCCATTGGCAATATGCTGGAACGCAACGCGGCCACCGTGACCGCCCACATCGACGGCCTGTGTGCCAGTGCAGCAACCATTGTTGCCTGCCATGCAGACAAGGTGGTGGCGGCGGCAGACAGCAGCTACATGGTGCATCCGGTCAGTATGGGTGTCTGCGATTACCTGACCGCAGAGGATCTCAACAACTGCCTGAAAGCACTGGAAACCATCCGCAGCAGCATCGTCACCCTGTACGCCAAGAAGTCCGGCAAGACCGAGGACGAATGCGCCAAGTGGATGGATGAAACGAACTGGTGGACGGCAACGGAAGCCAAGGAGAAGGGCTTTGTGGACGAGGTGGACGACGAAGCGGACGATTCTGTTGTGGAGAACCGCAACGGCATCCTGTTCGTCAACAGCATCAGTATGAACACCCCGTTCAACAAAGCACCGAACTTTGTCAGAAGCCGGGTGGTGGATAAGACCACGGCCCAGCCTGAAAATACACCCCAGGCGGATCAGCCGGGGAACAAAACCCATGGGGAGGTAACAGACATGGACATTAAGGACATCAAGACCGTGGACGATCTCCGCAAGGCGTGCCCGGATATGGTAGCCAAGATCGAGACCGAGGCTATCAATGCCGAGCGCACCCGCATTCAGGAGATCGAAAACGCCACTCTGCCCGGCGCGGAGGATGAAGCGAATGAGGCGAAGTTTGTGAAGCCATTGATTCCGCATCCTTTGCGAAGGCCGTCATTGCCAGCATGAAGGCAAAGCAGCAGAAGCAGAGCAAGGATTATCTGGACAAGGCAAAGGCCACGCCCAGACCTCCGGCGCGAACAACATCACCAATCCGCCGCCCGCCAACCCGGAGCCGGAGAAGGCACAGGAAAAGGGCCTGATGAACGCAATCCACAAGATGAACGGCGTGAAGTAAGGAGGACAAGGTTATGAGCATGGATCTGGAAAGAAAGATCTATTCCACCGCCCCGGAGCATTTTATTGCCGGCACGAACATCGGCATCGCAAAGGCCACCAAAAAAGCCAGCGCAGCAGTTGAGGCACACGCCCCGGTGCTGCTGACAGATGGCAAGGTGAAGCCCATCGCCAAGGTGGACGGCAGTAATCCGCTGTCCGTTACTGGGCTGTACGGCATCACCGCAGACAGCGCAGCGGCAGACGAGGAAGTACCCATCTATCTGACGGGTGAGTTTTTCGCCGACGGTCTGGCACTGCCTGAGGGCGTAAAAGCAGCAGACGTTGAAGTTGCTCTGCGCAATCTGGGCATCTTCCTGAAGTGAGTAGGAGGTAACAACAACTATGGCTAACGAAATCAGTATCTATGAGCCTCGGTATCTGGCCGAGGTCGTGCGCACCACTCCCCCGGTACGCACTTTCTTCCTGGACAACTATTTCACCAACGTCAAGACCTTTGCCACCAAGAGCGTGGACATCGACGTGGTGAAGGGCGACCGCCGCATGGCTTCCTTCGTGCATCCTCTGGTCGGCGGCCAGGTACTCAAGAATGAGGGCTACCAGACTGAGAGTTTTACTCCGCCCCTGATTAACCCTATGACCGTCACCACCGCAAACGACGCTTTGGAGCGTATGCCGGGCGAGGATCTGTATTCCGGCATGACCCCCGAAGAACGCGCCGCCAAGCAGCTGATCGAGGACTACCAGCGTCTGAACGATGCTGCAACCCGCCGCGAGGAGTGATGGCAGTGCGCACCATCATGGACGGCCAGATTCCTGTCGTCGGCCCCGGCGTGAACAAGGTAATCGACTTCGGTTTCACCAACAAGGTGAAGCTGGAAGGTACGAAGAAATGGGGCGCATCTGCCGCTAAGCCTCTGGATGACCTGGAGGACTGGGTGGATCAGGTGCTGGAAAATGGCTTTGCCAACGTGGATCATGTTGTCATGGGCAAGACCGCTCTGCGCAACTTCCTGGCCGACACCAACGTGCAGAATATGCTGGACAACCGCCGCATCGAACTGGGCATCATCAACCCCAAGGATCTGCCCAACGGCGCACGCTATATCGGCCACCTGAGCAAGCCTAGTCTGGACATCTACACCTACGGTGAGGTTTATCTGGACGACTGGACCGATCCTTCTGCGCCCGTTACCAAGCGGCTGGTGGATGACAATAAGATTGCTCTGCTGCCCTCCAACCCGAACTTCATGCGTGCTTACGGCCTGACTTCCTACATCGATGACAGCAAGCGCACTATCACCGCTCAGACCAACCGCCTGCTGCGCACCTATGTGAAGCATGGTCCTGACCGCATGATCCTTGAGCTGCAGACCAGTCCGCTGACCATCCCCGACAAGGTGGACAGCTGGCTGGTTGCTACCGTCTGCTGATACGGGAAGGAGCGCGGATATGCTGGATGTTGACCAGAACTACGGCACACCGGAAACTCCGAAACCGTTCCCTACGTTCAAAGAATGCGTTGCGCAGGATGTGCAGAACGTGATCTTCAACTCAAACGAGTTTGCGGAAGAACGGTACATAGATGATAAGCTGATGCTCTGTATCACGCAGCACCCCGGCGTACTTGAACGTCCGGCTCACTGGGAAGGCGGAGCAAAACAGTCCTTTGACCAGGGTATGTACAAGGCCGACCTGCTGCTTTTTGTGAAGCAGAAAGACTACGGCCCCATGCCGAAAAGCGGCAAGCAGATCACCTTGGACAAGAAACGGATCTACAACATCAAATCATGCTCCCTGAAAGCGGGTATGTATCGCATGGAACTGGAAAGGGTGAGGTAAGTTGGCATACTTCCATACCAACTATGACGCTTCCAACCTGATGGTCTCCGTTGATGACGCGGAAGTGACCCGCGCTCTTGGCGTACTGGGAAACAAAACCCCGGCGGCGTTGAAGGTGGCCGTAAACACAACGGCCCGGCAGACGCGCAAGCTGATGCTGACCGAAGTGAAGAAACGTTACGACCTGAACGCGGCAGGCAGACGCATGATCGAAGATCTGCGCCAGCGCCAGAAGGCCACCAACCGGCGGCCTACCGCTATCCTTGCTATTATGAAGAACGACCCCGGTGCATTCCGGGCAGACCTGGGCTATTTCAGAACCAGCCCCACAAAGCCCTTCATGGGTCCGTCTGTTCGCAATGCGCCGCCCGTTTTTCGGGCGCGTGTCCTGAAAGACAGTCCAATGATCGCTCTGGGCGGAACAAGCGATAAGAGCAAGGGCTTCTTGGTACAGTTCAAGTCGAAGCATATCGGCATGGTACAGCGTCAGCTCGGAATACCTGCGGATAAGGACTACACGGAGAGCGGAAAGAAACGTTGGAAACCGAACGAGAAGCTGGCAACACTGTCCAGCCCTTCCGGCTCTGCGATGCACCATACCGTGTGGGAGATGCAGGAGCAGACGGTGGAGCAGATGCTGCAGCAGAACACGGAACGGCGCGTCCGGCAACTGATCGCCAATGCAAAACGAAAGGGTGTGATCTGATATGGCTGAAAAAATCACCGGCTATACCAGCGAAATGTGCCAGCAGGCCATGATTGACGAGTTGAAGGAACTGTTCCGGGATATGAAGTTCACGGGGCAGGAAGGCGAAAAACCGCTGAAGATCTTCAAGCAGTTTATCCCGTCCCCGACCGATGATGACGACGATGTGGATACCAATAGATCCAACTTCCCGTGCATCATCGTATCAAGAACGAGTGGCGAGGTGGTGAACGAAAAGGATCCGCAATTGGTCCTTTTGCAGCTTATCATCTGCTGTTATGACCCGAAAACAGACCGGCAGGGATATGAGGACACCGGAAACATCATCGAAGCCATCATGCAGCACTTCAAGCGGAAGCCTGTGTTTGGCGAGGCTTTCAAAGTGGGATATCCACGCAAATGGGATCTTTCGGATGATGACATGGACTTCTACTACTGGGGCATTGTCAACCTAATCTGCGAAACGCCCAACACCCTGAAAAACGAAGAAGTGGAGGCTTTGATATGAGCATCGAAAAGACCGAAAAGAAAACCGAGGCTGTGAAAGAAGCACAGCCTGTGACGGAAACCACCGGCGCTGCGGCGTACTGCGGGCCGACCGTCAAGGGCATTGCCCCGCAGTACACCGTATTCGTGGATGGCCTGCCCGAAAAGCTGAAAGAAAAAGTGGAGCAGGTGCCGTTCCTGAAGGCGCTGATCGTTCCGCTGGACAAGCTCGCAGAAATGCGCGTGAAGATCGAACAGGACGGCACCAGAGAGAACATTCTCTATAAGAAGGCCACCGACCTGATGAAGTAAGGAGGATATGACAAATGGCTATTTCTCATGGCTTTAACAAGACCGAAGCAGCGACCAGCGTCACCGCTCCGGTAACGGTCAACTCCGGCCTGCAGATCGTTGTGGGTACGGCCCCCGTTAATATGCTGGATGACCCGGAAGCAGCGGTGAATACGCCGATGCTGGTGAATACCTTCAAAGAAGCTGCCGCCGCAGTGGGCTATTCCGACGATTTTGCAAAGTATACCCTGTGTGAGGCGGTGAGCGCCAGTTTTCAGGTGATGGGCATTTCCCCTATCGTCGTGGTCAACGTCCTGGATCCTGCGAATGCAAAGCACATCACTGAACTGTCCAACAAGACCGTTCAGGTGAATGACGGCATTGCAGAGATCGACGAGACCGGCATCCTGCTGAAAAAGCTGGTCGTGAAGAAGGAGCAGACCGTGCTCACGGCGGACGAGGACTATTCGGCCAGCTTCAATGATGATGGCACTGTGAGCATCGCCCTGGTCAACGGCGGCAAAGGCGACGGCGCAACGGCTCTGACCATTTCCGGTTCCATTCTTGACCCGACCAAAATCACCGCTGCGACATCGTGGGCGGCGTGAATGCGGCCACCGGTGCAGAGACCGGACTGGAAGTGGTAAGACAGGTGTTCCCCAAGCTGGGCATGGTTCCCGGCATTCTGCTGGCACCCCGCTTCTCCAAGGATCCCATGGTGTGCGCAGCGCTCCAGGCAAAGTGCCGCAAGATCAATGGCGTTTTCGATGCAGTGTGCTTTGTTGACATCGACAGTTCCGCTTCCGGTGCACGCAAGTACACCGACGTGGCAAACCAGAAGGTCAAGCAGGGCGCAACTTCTCGTGAAGCATATGGCCTGTGGCTGTACGGCAAGATCGGCAGCGCCATCTACAGCGGTAGCTCTCTGGCCGCTGCTGCGGCAGTCTACAACGACAGCCTGTACAACGACACGCCCAATGCCAGCCCGTCCAATGTCAGCGTACCCATTTCCTCCGCCTGCCTGGAAGATGGCACCGAAGTCCTGATGGATCAGGAGCAGGGCAATGTTCTGAATGAGCAGGGCGTGGCGACCTTCATCCGCTCCGGCGACTTTGTTGTGTGGGGCAATGAGACCTGCTGCTATCCGAAAAACACCGACCCGAAGGACGCTTTCCTTTGTGTCCGCCGCTTCTTCAACCACTCCTGGACCAGCTTTGTTCTGGACAACATGAGCAAGCTGGATAAGCCCATGAACAAGAAGCGCCTTCAGTCCATCATCGACAGCGAGAACATGAAGGGCAGTGTCTATGTCTCTACCGAGGTGTGCGCCAGCTACAGCATGAAGGCAGACCCCGACCGCAACACGACCGCTGAACTGGTTGCAGGCCACTACTCCTTCTATCAGTTCTGCACGCCGTTCCCGCCTTTTAAGCAGATCAACAACACCATGGAGTATGAGGCCGGCGCACTGACCTCGGCTCTGTCTCTGTAAGCAGGAGGAATGACCTATGGCTCTGAATATTTCCAGTGACCTGGTTCCCCAGGTCATCAATGACTACAATGCGTACACGGAAGATGACCTGCTCATTGGTCTGGCGGATGAAATCACCCTGCCCAAGATCAAGAACAAGACCACCTCCGTGTCCGGCATGGGCATTGCGGGCGAAGTCGATTCTCCCGTGCCCGGTCAGTTTGAATCCATGGAGGCAACGCTGAACTGGAACACCATGTACAGCTACGCCACCAAGATGATGAACCCCAACAAGAACATCCAGATCACCCTGCGTGCTGCTATGCAGAACGACAACAAGAACGGCGGCTACACCTACAAGGGCCTGCGCGTCGTCCTGGGTGGTCGTCCCAAGGAGCTGGATCCCGGCAAGCTGAAGCGTGCCGACACCATGGGCAGCACCACCACGCTGGAAGTCACCCGTTACCTGATGGAGGTTGACGGCACTACCGTTATCGACATCGACAAGTTTGCGGGCCGCTACTATGTTGATGGCGAGGATATGCGTGCCGAGATCAACGCTCTTATCTAAACCCGATACATGAAGAAGTCAGCCGTCCCGGCGTGGGGCGGCTGACTGTCTTTTGGAAAGGAAACAGCAATGGAAAATATCGTGAAGTTCAATAAACCTTATAAGTTCGAGGGCAAGGAGTACGACAGCCTGGATCTGTCCGGTATGGAGAAGATGACCGTGCAGGACTTGATTGACATTCAGAAAAACATCGGCAACGAGATGGCGGTCATGTCCGTGATGGAAATGACCACTTCCTTTGCAAAGGAAATGGCTGTTAAGGCCACTGGAAAGCCGGTGGAGTTCTTCAAGCTCATGCCCCGCGGCAAGATCAAGAAAGTGCAGGCGGCGGTTATCAAGGGCATGGACAACAGCGAGAACGCCGATGAAGTGAAAAAACAGCTGGAATCTCACACCATGAAGTTTGCAGCGCCCTACACCTACGAGGGCAGCGAAAAGGCCGAGCTGAAGGGTAAGACCTTTGATAGCATCGACCTGTCCGGCGTGGGCGAACTGAACACTATGAGCGAATCCATGGCAGAAAACCGTATGGCTGCGGGCGGATTTGCACCGGTGAATACGCATCGCAACTACCTGTACTGCTGCATCATCGCCAGCATGGGCACCGGCTACCCGGTGGACTTCTTTGCCGGTCTGCCGCTGTGCGAGGCGGTCAAGCTGCGCGATGCCGTAAACTCTGATTTTTTCGAGTAAAAGGCGGGGCAAAAGGACTTCGGAAAGCAGCTATCCAGCTATCCATTGCCACGCATTCCAACATGACGGATCTGCTGCACCTGCCCCGGCGGGAGCTGGTGGATCTGTGTAACGAGGTGGCAGACGTATGGCGGGAAATGGAGCACTAGACCTCAGCATCCGCATCATGGGCAAGGTGGACCCATCCCTTGTAACTGCAATAAAGCAGACGAAGGGGCTGACCGGTGATCTGGCGAGCGCACTGACGGGAACAAAGTCGCTGGGCAGCACGGTAGCAAACACTTTGGGCGTAATCGGAAAGACTGGGCTTGGAATCATGGCGACGCTGACAACTGCGTCCGCTGTCATGATTAAAAAGACAACCTCCATGGCAGAGGAATACCAGGCCCAGGCGGCAGATGCAGTCAAGTATGTTGGCGGCATCATGAACGATGACGGCAGCATTGACCCGGAAAAGCGTGCCACCATGGAGGACGCGATCCTCAAGATGACTACGCAGGTCCCAATCAAACGGGACGAGATGGCGCAGATCGCCGCATCGCTGGGACAGTCCGGTAAGAGCTATGAGCAAATCTTTCTGGATAACCAGCAAACCGGAGAAAAAAGCTACCTGTACGATACGGCCCGGCTAGCTGCCGCGTGGGACATTGATGCAAAGCCTGCGGCCGATTATATGGCAAAGTGGGAAACCGCTTTTGGTAAGACCCACAACCAGATTATCGACATTGCAGATTCCATCAACTATCTGGGCGGCCACATGCTACCACGGCGGCGGAAATCGCCAGCGTGGTGAATACGTCCGGCGGTGTCGGCCAGACAGCCGGCGTTGACCTGCACACGACCTCTGCGCTGGCAGCCACCATGCTGGCTATGGGCGTTAATGAGGGAAAGGCTGGAACAAGCCTGAACCGTGTGTTTACAAACATCACCCTTGGCAACAGTGCAACGGATGCGCAGGTGGGCGCATGGAACAAACTCGGTTTTGATCCTGTGCAGATTGCAAAGGATATGCAGTCCACGGGGCCGAACGGAGAAGATGGTGCAGCAAGCACTCTGTACAAAGTCTTTGAGGCGATCTCGAAACAGGACAAGTACCAGCAGACTGCGACCATCAAGACACTGTTTGGACAGTGGGCCATTGAGGGCGTTTCAAAAATTGTGGGCAACTTGCCTGCGTTCCAGAATGCCTTGCTTATGGCTGGTGATACCAGCGCATACAGCGGCAGCATGGAGAAAGAATTGCTTGTTCGTCTGGACACCAGCAAAGCGGTAAGCCAGATGGCAAGTAATGCGACAGACCGCCTGCTTATCAATGTGGGCAATCAGTTCCTTCCGGCAAAGAAAGAACTGACATCCATGTGGATCGACATAGCAAACGGTATCACCGAGAGCTTGCCAGATCTGTCCAACATCGTCAATGGCATTCTGCCGATGTTGCACTCCGCGCTGCTTGGAATTGGCAATGCGGCGCAGGCGGCATTGCCGTGGATCCAGAAGGGCATCGACTACACTGCAGAGCATGGGCCGGAAGTGGCAGGGGCCATTGCTGCCATAGTTGCGGCGTTCGGAGCTATGAGCTTTGCACCGACGGCTTATAGCACAGGATCCTCGCTGCTGAACACCATCGGGAACATTGCAATCGGCGGAAAACCGAGCGGTGCCCCAGGCGGAACATTCGGAGGCATCACTGTCCGAAATCTGATGGGCGCACTGACACCCACAAGCCTGATCCAACGGGCAGTTGGTGGCGCATCCTTTGTAAAATCGAATGCCGGAATGTTTGCTGAAAATGCAAAGTACGGCGTTCAGATGGCCGGTGCCGGAGCGCAGCAGCCCACAACGCGCCTTGGAAAAATTGGGCAGACGTTGGACGGCGCTGGTGTCGGCATCTGGCAACACTGAAAAATTTCAAGGGCCTGCGAAGCGGAACCAAGAAAGGAAACACCGGTTTTGTAAATGATGTGCTGGAAGCTAGCACGAACGGTGGCCTGCTGGGCGTGCTGAAAAACTCCGGCTCCGGTAGGTATGTTTCCAATGTCGGGCAATCGCTGGGCGGCCTGAAAAATGCTCTGGTGGGGTTCGGAAGCGGCAATCCGGTTGGACGATTTATCGCCAAGACCGGCGGTGTTGCGGGACAGATTCTTTCCGGTATTGCAGGACCGAACGGTCTTGACCTTGGAGGTATGGCCGGTGGAGTGAAAAATTTCCTCGGTGCAGGAAAGACGGTCATTGGAAATGGGCTGTCCAATGCATGGCAGACTGTCAGCCAGTCCAAAGTGGGTTCTACCGTCCTCGGTGTCGGCAGCAAGGTGGCGGGTGCAGCATCCAAAATCGGCGGCGGCGCTTTGAGCACGGTGAAGGGAGCTTTGAATGTCGGCGGCGCAGGGCTGAACGTACTGGGTACGACGGTAGGCCCAGTGGCCGCAAAACTGGGCAGCGGATTCATGGCACTGCTTGGCACATTCGGCCCGGTTATTACCGGCATCGGTACAATCGTTGCGGCAGTCTCGTTGTTGGGAGATCACTTCGAGGACATCCGCAACATCGTCGGAACAGTATTTGGCGAAGGCGGGCTTGCCGTCTTTGACAAATTCACCGGAAAGATAGCGGGTATCGGCGACACCGTGAAGCAGGTGTTCGGGCAACTCACCACCCCGGAGCTTGCAGAGCATCCAGGAAAAGCTATCCGGCTTCAGTATCGGAGGGCTAAATCTGGGTGACGTGTTCGGAGCTATGACCCCTGCCATCCAGACGGTTATGCCGTTGATTGAATCGTTCGCCGGTGTGTTCTCTCAGATTGTAGATCTGGGAGTAAACCACATCAAGCCGGTGCTGACTGAGATCTTCGGCTTTATCGTGAATGAAGGCATTCCGGCGGTCATGCCGCTGCTGTCTACGGTGGTAAGCCTGGTAGGCACCACACTGGTCAACGCCATCAAGGTGGCGGTGGATCTGGTGGGTAAGGTGCTTCCTGTGGTAGAGCCTGTGATTCTGGGCATCATCGGCTTCCTGAAGCAGGTTGCAACCATCGGCGTGAAAGCGGTCAACTTCATCATTGGGGCGCTGAACAAAATTCAGCTCACAATACCGGAAACACTGTTCGGCATTCCGGTTCCGGTGATCGGCGGTAAGTCGTTCGGATTCAACCTGTCACCCGTGTCTGTCCCGGCATTTGCCAACGGCGGCATGACGCAGGGACCGTCTATTGCTGGTGAGGCTGGCCCGGAAGCCGTTATCAGCTTCCGGCGCGGCGTTCGTGAAAAGAACATTGATACCTGGCTGACCGCTGGTAAGCTGCTGGGCGTTGGTCTGGGTGATCTGCTGGGGTTGCCCGGCAGAAAGCCGAAGATGTTCGCGGACGGTGGTTTTACAGAAGAAGATTCTAACCTGATCGACTTCAACAGAGCACGTCGCCAGCAGTATTACAACCAGGTGGCTCAAAGTTTTGACACTATGGTTCAGCCTGTTGCAGCGGCATTGGTACTGGGGTCCGACGCTGGTGTGGCGTTCAGCCGTATCACGGAGATCGCCAACTATGCAGTAGATGGGCTGGAAACTCTGGCGGCAATGCCGACACCTACCGTGTCGGATGACCAGGCAAAGCCCAACAGCTGCTGAACACCGGAATCGGGAAAGTGATTGCTGGTGCCACGTCTGTTCTTGCAAACGAAAATACTCAGAAGGCAATCCGGTTTATCCGGGGAGCAGATGCGGAAAAGGCAAAGCTGGAATACGCTGCAAACCCGGACAACTACGACCTGAGCAATGTAAACTTCTTCCCGACGGCTGGAAACAGCGAACTGACAAGCAAAATCTGTCGATGCTGGCTGACCTTCAGAACTACCAGCAGGAAGTAGAGCTGAAGCCCATCGGCGGGAGCGAAGATGCTTCTGGTGACAGCACCGGGAACCAGCGCGGTGGATCGAGCAACAGCTACCAGCGTACCTATACGAGTTCCAGCGGAAACACATATGTTTATGCACCAAACTTCACCATCTACGGCAGCATGAATGCCGAAGATCTACGTTCCATTATGGACGAAGGTTACGAGAAGTTCTGCGAGTATGTGGAACGGTACGAACGCGAAAAGAGGCGCACGCAGTATGGCACTTGATTACACCACAAAGTCCGGTGACACCTGGGATCTGATTGCCCTGAACGTGTACGGAAGCGAGCTGAAAGCCGATTGGCTGATGCAGAACAACCCCAGATATATCCATATCGTCCGGTTCGATTCCGGCACGGTGCTGTCAACACCAGCTCTGCCGGCTGAAAAGAGCGGAGACCTTCCGCCCTGGAAGGCAGGTGCATGATGGTACTGACAGCAGCGAGACCCAAAGGAAGGCAGGCTGCGGTTCTTCTGACCTACGAGAAAACCGATATTTCGGAAGAAATCGCACCTGATCTGGAAAGTTTCAAGTACACGGATGTGGCTGAATCCCAAAGCGACAGTGTGAGCATTACAGTCAATGCCAAAGCTGCCAAATGGAAAAATGACTGGATGCCGGAAAAGGGCGTGAAGCTCTACCCGGCTATTGTTGTAAAGGACTGGAATATCGGGGGCATTGAGAGCGGCTACAGAGATTACAGCGCCGAGTGCGGGGCATTCGTGCTGGATGATCTTGGTTTTGCCGGTGCACCTGATTCGCTGACGATGGGCGGCGTGGCAAAGCCGAACGACACCAGCTTCAGCGAGAGAAAACGGACCTTTACATGGAAGAACACCAGCGTAAAGAAAATCGCTGAAACCATTGCAGGCCGTTACAAATTGGAGCTGAAGTTTGAGGGAGACGACCACGGCATTGATGCAAAGGAACAGGACGGAACAGATAGTGCCTTTCTGCAAGATCTGTGCAGCACCTATGCGCTGGTTATCAAAGTCTACACTTCAAAGCTCTGGGTGTACGACCGGGAAAAGTACAAGGCGAAAGATCCTGTATGGACGGTATATGAGAGCCGGCCCGTTGGAAATCCGACGGCCCTGTGCGTAGAGCCGGGAAGTTTCAAGTGGAACACAAAGCTGACTGGAACATACACGGGCGGCCTTTATACCTACACCAACAAACAGAAAAAAATCAACATCAACGTCAAGGTGGGCACGGACGAACGCCAGCTTAAACTTACTGGAAAGGTAAGTAGCGAGGCAGACGCAAAAGCCCGCCTGATAGCGGCCATCAAGAATGCCAACCACGGAGCAACCCGGATCAGTTTTACGATGTTGGGCTATCCGGCCGGCGCTTCAGCGCAGTGCTTTAACCTAGTTGGCTATGGAAAGATGGACGGAAAGTATTTCGTTGATCAGATGGAACACAGCATATCTCCATCCAGCGGCTACAAAACACAGGTCAAGGCCAGCAAAGTGGAAAAGGAGGATTTCGCATGAGCAGTGAAGTGAGATTCGGCAATGTGAGTTCTATCGACTATGAGGCTGGAAAGTGCGAAGTTACTTACCCAGACAGGGACGACACCGTTACGGAAATGGTGCCGTTTCTGTCCAATGGCGAGTACCAGACACCGGAAGTTGATGATCTTGTGCTTGTCCTGCATCCAGGAGAAAGCCCGGAGGATGCTGTTGTGGTGGGCACCGTCTGGAATGAAAAGAACAAACCGCCTGAAGGAAAAGAAAAAGTCTACCGAAAGGATTATGCCAACTCACGAGGAAAGGCATATCGGAAGTTTGATGCAAATGCAAAAGAACTGACCGACTATGTGGACGGAAAGAAAATCCTGAAGGCGAAAAGTCTTGAGATCCAGGTGGGCGGTGCAACCGTGACCATCAGCGAGGGCGGAGAAATTAAAGTGACATCCCCGGCGGGGATTGCACTTGCGGCATCCGGTGAGCTGAAAATGACGGCATCGACCATCACGCAACCGCTGGAACCGTGAACATCCAAGGCGGTGGCGGCGACGTTGTTGTGTCCGGCAAGTCGCTGGTGTCGCATACACACACCGGAAACCTTGGCAAGAAAACATCCGCACCCCTGTAAGGAGGTTTTGGAATGTATGTTGGAATTTTCGGCGATGTGATTTTCTCTGTGGGACACCTGCGTGTGCTCACCCCGTCAAACTTCAAGGGAACGACCGGCGCAAACTGGGCGGAACATGAAGTTCTGGGAGGAAAAGCACGAGCAGAGTATTTATCACCGAAACTGAGAGAGTACACCTTTGATATTCTTCTGGATGCAGCACTCGGCGTGAATCCTCGCAAGATGCTGAACCGTCTGACAGAAATGTCAGAGAACGGAGAGATTCATTACCTGATTATCGGGTTTGCACCGGTATCGCAAAACAAGTTTCGGGTCACTGAAATAAGCGACAGCTGGGATTCGGTGATAAAACACGGGCTTTTGATGCAGTGCAAGGTGAGCCTGACCATAAAGGAGTACATATGATCGACTTCAGCAGCACGGTGTTGAGCTGTCCGGTGACAGCGAAAAACAAAAAGAAGTGCAGGACATTGCAAAGTGCCTTCGCACACTGTATTCCACACCAATCGGGAGCCAAGAGGGCGACAGAGAACTCGGAATCAATCCAAACATATTTGTCGATAAGCCACTTCCGGTGGCAAAGGGATTATATGTGGCTGAGGTAACAGAGAAAACCGCATCGTTTGAGCCGCGGGCAAGAGTGGTGCGGGTGGACTGGCTGGACAGTGATGTGCTGCATGGCGTTGTAATTCCAAAGGTGGTGTACGAGCTTGTCTAAAATAAAAGAGTTTGAGAACATCCCAGACATCGACATTGAAGGCGAAGAAACGCTGGAAGAAGCTGTGGCCGATTGCAAGGCGCTGTTTGGCAAGTACAACAAAGAACTTTTCAACGGTGAGGTATCGTTGGAACGGTGTTCTGAAGCACGGCTTGTCCTTTTGACACTGGCACATCGTTCGCATCACAACATGGAGTACAGCACGGCGTGTCTGAAAGCGGAACTGCTGCCTACGAGCACGGGGCCGAATTTGGACAACCTTGCTCCGCTTGTTGGAGTGGAACGCCTGGAAGCCGGAAAAGCCACGGCGGTTATTCGATTCACACTGTCTGCGCCGAGAACGAGTGCAACCGGAATCCCGGAAGGAACACAGGTGAGAACGGCAGACAAACGGTATTTCAAAACCGAAAAGTATGCGGAGATCTTACCCGGCGAACTGACCGTGGACGTAGTTGCCGTGGCGGATGAGGCAGGAAGCAACAGCGATGGGATTGCCGAAGGCGAAATCAATGTGCTGGTGGATCCTATCCCGTATGTGTCCGGGGCAAAAAGTGTTTCGGCAAGCACGGGCGGTACGGATACGGAAGGTGACGATTCATTTACCAGACGTATCAACTATGCACCTTCGATTTTCTCCGTGGCCGGTCCGGTGGATGCCTATGAATACTTTGCATCGAGCTGGCGGTCCGATGTGGCAGATACGAAGATCGTTTGCAAGGAAGGATACACGATCCACATTTACTTTCTGATGGCCGGAGGCAGAGTTCCGACAAGGGAAGAATGTACCGGAATGCAGGAATATTTCGACACGGTAAAGCGCCCGATGGGTGATCTGGTTCTTTGCCATGCGCCGGAAGAAATCCCGTATGACATCGAGCTTACTTACCATATTGCCTTGAGCAATGTCAAGAATGCATCGACGATTCAGGAAAATGTGGAAGCAGCTGTGAAGGAGTATGAAACCTGGCAGAGAAAAATCGGCCGGGACATCGAACCGGCGGAGCTGATTATGCGTGTACGGGAAGCTGGTGCGAAACGCCCACGTCTGTTGACACCGGTCGAAACAACTGTCTCCGAAATTCAGGTGGCAAAGCTCCGAAGCTGCAAGGTGACATACGGAGGAATCGAAGATGATTGAACTCCACGAAGTTGGCCTAGTCGAAGGGCTACCGCCTGATGTTGCCAAAGAGCCATGGGTACAGATCCTTGATGCAGTTTTCAGGGAGCGGCGCAAGAAGGAACTGGAAGCTGCCGAACGCTTGAAAATCTACACGGATATTGACCGTGCAGATGAGGCAGTTCTGGATATTCTTGCGGTTCAGTTCCGCGTTGACTGGTACGACACCAGCTATCCGATTGAAACAAAGCGCAGGATCATCAAAACTGCGCTGGAAGTCCGTCGGTACTGCGGAACGGAGTGGGCAGTCCAAAAGGCGCTGGCCTCGATTTATCCGAATGTGAAAATAAGTGAATGGTATGACTACGGAGGAAGGCCGGGCTACTGGCGAATGAACGTAGACATTACCGATGATGGTGTCATTTACTACACACCGGAAGAAATTGAAAAGCGCCTTGGTTATGCCCGGCGCTGTACCGCTCACCTTGAACACATCATCTACATCGTCGAACCGCATGAACGGTCGCCTGCCTACATCGCCGCAGCACCCAGCGGCATGGCGACATCTTGCACCGTAAAGGTCCCCGGTAGGATCAAGCCGCGGGAAATCGGCGCAAAGGCGTATGTTGCCGGTGCGGTCGGAAGATCGAAAATGCAGGTTGCCGTGGCGCTGCCCGGTGCCGTTGAAGCAAAGGCAGTGAAAGCACGAGCCTTTACGGCGGGCACCGTTGAACGGTCGCACACGGCGATAAACATTGTTATTGGAGGACAGACAACGTGAGTTGGGAAAAATCTAGCTACACCGCCGCCGGTGCCGCCCTGCTGTCGGAATCTCTCTCCGGTGGTGCGCTGGTAATCACCCGCGCTGTGAGCGGCACCGGTACGACTGACGCAGACCTCTCGGGGGAAACCGGGGTAAGCGGAGAAACACATGACCTGAAATTGCTGGACATCGAAACCGTTGAAAGCGGCGGCGAGACGGCTCGGCGGGTAAAAATCCAGATCACCGGTGCGGATGAAACGTACATCATGCATCAGGTGGGCGTTTACGGCAGGCTGAACGACGATGCAGAAACACTCCTGTTTATTATGCAGGATGCACGCGGAGTGGAGGTCCCGTCCACGAAAGTGAACGGCGATTTTGAGATTGAGCTGTCGGCGCTGCTTGCTGTGTCGAACAAGGCCAATATCAGCATTACCGTTGACCCGCAGATGCAGGCTCTCGCAAAGATGGTCAAGGCGGAAGTCGAGAAGCACAATAAAGATGCTTCCGCTCACGCCAATGCCATCACCGCCGCCGTCGGCAATGCCATGGAATCCCTCAAGGAATCCGGGGACGTTGTAAGCGAAGAACAGGTCAAGGCTCTTATCAAGGAGCAGGTGGACGGCGGTACGGGCGGCGGCTACTATGGCTGCTCCTACGAACTCACTCTTGCAGCGGACGGGTGGAAGCCCGCCCGCAGCGAGGATGATTACGAAAATGCCGGCGGTATGGATTACTACCAGTGTATCTATGATGCAGAACTGCCGGACAGCACCAGCGAGCTTGTACCCGTTGGCGTTGTATCTCCCGGCAGCTTCTATACTACGATCAAAGCGGGTGTCCTGAACGGGTGCGAAACGCATGATGGTTTCATCAGATTCTTTTCACAGCGCATCCCGTCCGATAATATTCAGGCGACCGTAACCCTGTTCGGGAAAGGAGGTGGTTCGGGTGAAACCGGTAGCGTAAGCATCGGTCAGGGCTTGAAGCGTGACGCGAGCGGCGCTATTGCCGTCCGCATTGGCGAAGGCCT
>ENA-OQCN01000440-OQCN01000440.1-human-gut-metagenome-genome-assembly--contig:-NODE-440-length-22435-cov-1.882284_pt1 | contig 22435 bp, 8 predicted proteins | sample MGYA00242497_ERZ504576 | MGnify/ENA primary metagenome ERZ504576 (study PRJEB26092, sample SAMD00036296) | human gut metagenome | host: Homo sapiens | study: EMG produced TPA metagenomics assembly of... | reverse complement strand
TCTGATTCAACATTTACCGTATAAACGCCCTGTTTCTTTTCATCATCTGTTGTAGGCTTATTTATCTTATAATTATCCTTATCAAAGTCAGGATCCAAGTCGTAACCGATAACTTGTAAATCTGCAAGTCGGTTTTCATCGCTAGGGTCATGAATTTCTATATAATAAGTTTTTGTGTAGTGAGGAACTCTCAAGTAAATAGGTATTCTGAAGTATTCCGAAGTTGTTCCGTCTGTCTTCATACTGTTGACATACTGCTTAATATATTTACTCAAATCGTCGATTTGCTCACTGCCTGCGTCTGTAATCTTGATTCTTGTTTCATAATCATTAGGATTCCAGCCTTGTGTCTTCGCATAGTCAAGTAGTTTCTGATGTGTTTCATGTGCATTTGCATATACATCATACTCATGTAAATCATTTTCAGTCTTAATCGAATAAGTTGTAACCGTCTTTATAAATGATGAATTATAGAACGGTATCTTATTTGAATTGTCCTTCTTTGTGATATACAAATCATCAAGATATACGTCAACCGGAATATGCTTGATACGTAATGTATAATAGATTGACGGGCTGCCGTCCGACTTCTTAAGTTCAATCGAGAAGTAGTTGTCGCCAACCTTCAAATCTACGTTTGCAGTAAGTTGACCGCCCTTACCTGCTCCCAATGTATATGTCTGCGATACTGTAAGACCCGTCAACGTAATTGCGGCGTTTTTATCAACAGCATATATATCAACTTTAGCAGTTGGATTTCTGCTTCTGAATATGAGTATGCCTCATATATAATCTTGCCGCTGTCAAGAGTTGTCTTAACTGCATCATTGTCATTTACACGGATTGCTCCAAGTGCTGCGTCAAGCATATCACGCTTAATTAAAATATTGTTAATTGTTATTAAGAATCCGTCTTCGTCATATACACGAAGCTGAACAATCGAATTAACTTCTTTTAGCTTAATTGTTGATTTAATAGTCTGCTCATTAGTTGTATCATCTACAAGCATCTTTTCACCGTCGTCAATCTGAACGTAATATTTATGACCTTGAGGGTCTGCCATATTAATTTGCATATCTGCATCGCTCAAGTAGAACGGAAGTTTTGTCGGACGTTCATAGTTTGAAATGATAACACCGTCTTCATTTGTAACCGGATCGCCGATTCTTTCTGTAAGTTCGTCATTTACGACTGTGTTCAAATCGAAGTTGTAGATGTACTGAACAATGTAAATCGTATAGTTCTGTGTTGCGCCTGACGGAGATTCTACCGTTACAGGAACTTGCGTAACACGACCGTTTAGTTTTACATCATCAATATATGTATTTACTGCGCTGTTCTGATGAACACCGTTTACATATATCTTAGCAAACTTATTCTCACTTATAAGTTTTACTACAGCTGTATCACGTCCTTGCGGAACTGATGCCAAGTAAGTTGTAAGACCTGTTATACTTGCATTCTTCAAGATTACTTCAGATTCATCTATAGGATAATCTTTGTATCCTTCTTTTCTCAACCGATATTAACATTTTTCAACTGAGTACCTCAGGCTGTTAATAAGGTTGATTACATATTCCTGAGATGCGTTGTTGGTTCTCGATGTTACTTTAAATCTGAACTTATATAAATTTCTGTCTTCAATACTGGCGGCATCCGTTGTAGCACCTGCGAAGTTTACATTAGTTCCTTGAATTTGTTTATTATTGCTCAGTACATATGTACCATCTCTGTACTCATAGAACTGAATTACCGCATATGGGTCTATTGCGAATACAAACGGTTGTGCAATGTATGTATTCATCGGCATTTCAACTTTGTACGATATTGCCGTTGTATTAGGTTCCACACCCGCTTCATAACCTGTAACCTTACCTGTAACTCTTGTTGTCTGCTGAGTTTCAGTAGAAAGTCCGCCTGTAGCGTCAACATATACTTTGTCTATACCAAGTTCACTTGAAGCTTTCTGAATCATCAATGTGTAATCCTGTGTTCTGCCGTCACCGGCTGTTACTCTGGCTTTCAATATGATGTCATCTATACCTGACATTGATGCCTCTGTATCAACTGCCAACATTCCGCTCGCAATCGCAGGTTTACCAAAATCAGTAAAGAATTCAATCTTTGAACTTGCCGACTTAGTCTGTGACTTAACATATGCCATATTTGCCGTTGGATTAATATAGCTTATGTAATTATATGTATAAACATATTTGCCGTTTACAAGTGTCTTATCTTCGCTCTGCTTTGCAGCCTTTACATATGAGCTGTCAACTAACTTAATATCGCTGACAAACATATCAAGTTTCAAATCAGAACGCATTTCTTCAGGAGAAAGCTTTGTAATAATAAGCTTTGTTATTGCTATCTCATCAGGAGTTGTACCATCTGACAATAAATCAGGTGAACCAACCTTAATATCAATCGTTACCGATGACGATGTCGGAATTGTTGATACGTCATAATTCAAATATGAATTGCTTGAAAGAGCAAATCCATTATTCTCAAATTCTACGTATTCCCCGGCGTTCAGAGCAGTAGCTTTGATTTCATTTACAAGTGTTTCATCTGCCCCTACATCAATTCTGAATGTATAAGGTCGTTTCTGTCTTGCTCTGCATAACGTCCGTCAAGTGTAATTTCCTTAAGCTTTAGATTATTCATCTTTCTGATAATCTTAAGTGTGTAGTATGCAGGAGCAATATCACCTTCATAACTCCATACCGTTACCTGGAATGTTCTTGAACGTTCGCCTGTTGTTTCATCAACATCATCGTCATTACTGTCAAACGGAATATTTATCTTTAGAGTTTGATTTGTCGAAACAGTATCTACACCGTCTATCGTCATACCAACTCTTGCTGTTGAGTAATCAGCACCGATTTCAATAGGAACGATTGATGTACCGTATGTTATATTCTTTATGATAATCGGATTGTTTACAGTTATATTTTCAACAACTGACTGGAACAACTTACCCGTTTTATCTTCAGGATATGCATATACGTGATCAATTTTTCTGTTATTAGACTTTCTGATTAGGTCTACTATGTATTCCTTACCATCACCAACACCTGACAACATTTCATCCTGTGAACGTATTCTAAAGTACAATGTGTAGTTTTGGTTAGGTTCAAGATTTGAAAGTTGTACTTGTTTTTGATGTAATTCATAGTTATTTGTATATGATGATGTATATGGGTCATAAATATCTACGCCCGCATATTCATAATCTGCGATTACCTTCATGTCAACAGATGTTATACCTGTTTTCAATTTTCTACAGTGTATCTGCCCTGTGTTTCTTATCGTACTTAGCAGGCGGTATGCTGTTAATTGTTCCTGCAGGACCAACCCATACACTGTAATTATCACTTTCGGCATCATATTCAACATCTCTGTTTGAGTTATCTGCAAGATAAACTCTCAAGTCATATTCTTGCATTGTACCCGCTTCAGAGATAATTCTGAATTTAACCACATGAGGAATATCAGGATCTGCATCGTCAAACAAGTATGAGTGGGATACTCTGAACGGAATGTTGTATTTAGCATCATTTCCGTGATAATCAAAGTCGCCATCTTCCCATAGAAGTTCTGCTGTTGTATCCTTCGACTGAACAGCCGCCTGAACAACAACCGATGTCTTTTCGGCATTATTAACTGCTTTTTCATATACACTGTAAGGAATATAGCTGTTATAATACGGCAGATCCGAATCGCCCTCAGTGAACGGACCATATGCTTCTACACCATTAACCGTTACATAATCGGCATTAGTATTAATCGACTGGATTGTTACGTTTAATGCATTGTTTGAGGTATGTCTGCCGTCTTCTGATGTTACTACATACGGAATTACCTTAACGCTTTCGCCATCCTTTACAGGAATCAAGATACCGTGAATATCTCCGCCGTTTACTACATTCGAACCGCTTATTACAGTTTCATCATCTGTTATTCCGGTATATATCTTACCGTTTAGAGTAATCTTAGCCTTTGAATACTCTGTCTTGATATATACTCTTAAATACTTATTACCGTTTTCATCAACTGTAAGTGTTGATTCGCTTACTTTGTAATAATCTACAACATTTGGACTTGTTTCACCGTCATATCTTGTAGTTTCATTTACAACAGTTTCTGAGTTGTTACTGCTGTTGTGAAGTACATTTGTATTTTCTGACAATCTGTAGATTACAACCTTATACTGATGAGTATATCCTGTACCTGCTTCCGGTATTGATACAATAGTAATATTTGTATCAGGAGTGTCTTCAGATACTGATCTTGCCGTATTTACAGGGATTGTAAGTACGCCGTCTGTCGGATAATTATAATCAGATCTGTTTACAATTCCGTTTTCAGATACTGAATTTACCGATACTGTCGGATCATACGGAGTTGGTGCATGTTCATCAATGCGAAGTCCAACCTTTACAGTTGCATCCTTCACGATACCGTATCTATAGATAATCTCATCGCCGACCTTTTCAGGATTTTTAAGCAAGTTACCGTCAATATAAATATCAATATCTGCATCAGTGTTCTTATACTTCTGACCTATTAAGAATGTATAAGTCTTAACAGTACCAATCTTTTCATCAATAGTTGCATCTGCTTGAGCCTTATAGTTATTAGCTACACCAACCTGAATCTTAACTACTGTAAATCCACCGTCTTTTTTGATTAGAGGAATCTTATAAGACTGGTTGCTTGTCTGGCGCCATCCGCATCCCATACAACGCTTGCATCGGTTGCTGAATAGTCGTTTGCTGCGGCTGTTTCATATGCTGCAACCTCTTTCTCATATTGAGCAAGTGCTGCTGCATACTGTTCATCTGTCATACTTCCCTGAGTAGGTTTTTCAGGTCTTGTCAAGTGACCTATTCTGATGTAGTTATTAGCATCCTTAGCCAGTGCTGATGCGATTGCGCTTGTCAAATCATCAGTCTGCGGTTCAAGACGAACAACATATGCATTTCTTGTGCTGTCCCAAAGAGCATTTGACAAGTTGCCGCCGCCGTAAGGTCCTGCCTGTACAGCTTCAAGATCAAGATTCAATCTATTGATATTAATTTTATACTCAGCAGTAGTATTTAATGAAGATTTAATCATTACATTAATAGTGTTCTTACCTGTTATTGCAAAGTTCTTATAAACATTATTATGTAATGACGAAGTATTATCGTCAATCTGTACTTCTGCCAACAGAGTTGATGCTATAGCCTCAAGATCTACTGTTGTAACATCAGACGGAATCCATAGCTGATATTTACCGTTTATATCCTTACCGCTTCAACAGTTGTTTCTGTTCCGCCGTCATTGTAAGTTGCGGTAAATGTCTCAAGATTTGCATTATCACTCTTCTTGTAGATGTATAGATATGATACCTTAATTGTTTCTAAGTCAGCAGCTTTTGACTTGATTTCATAGATTGTTAATTCTTCGCCGTCAAGAAGTACATTAGTTGCTGTCCACTTATCCGAATTAGCTGATGTTGGGTCTGTTGCCGTCGGGCTGCCTGCATTTACAAGTGTATAAATATCATTAGCCTCTATCAAAATATCAACATATGTCTTATTTGTAAACGGAACATTACCCGGAGTATCAAGTTTAACTACATATACGTCTGCAGTTGCTCCTGTTTCTTCATCTATTACTCTGTTTTCAGCTGTCGGAGTATAAACATTGCTACCGTATGTTACCTTAACAGTCTTTAATGAATCATCAATACTCTTTCTTGTTAAGTGAAGTACATAATGTTCAACAACATTCTCTTCTGTTGTTACGTCAATCGGAATGTAAATATCCTTAATTGATGTATCAAGTTTATATCTTTCGATTTCTTGTACATTAGCCGAATTATACTCTGATGCAATGCTTACCTTTGAAGTAGAGTTTACAGTTTCAGCCTTAATATTGATATATTCAAGGTCCTTGGTAATTACATAGTTATAAACATTTTCATTTATATCTGTAACATCTGTATAACCCGAACCTACAAGAACATTGCCTATAAGAGTAAGCGGATCAACCTGTACATACTTCAAACCTGTATGATATTCAGCAGGTTTCAAGATTAACGGATATTCAACCGTTGAAAGTGCATTACCGTTTGTTACTCTCAATGTATAAGTTGTTGTAGTACCGACATTTGCAGGAAGTGCTGTATTAATCCATGTCAAGCCGTTCATGCTCTCATATGAAACAACATTTCTATCCTTGTCAAGTACTTCAACTGTACCTGATATAGGAGTAATTTCTGCATTTACAGAATCAGCTGACTTACCTATTTCTGCAATGTATGTGTTATTTACACGAGCAACTGTCGTTCCGTCAATAACAACGCTGTCAAGGGTTGCCAAAGTAGGTTCTTTAATAATTACAAGATTATGTTCCTGACTTGCACCGCTTGTTGATGTAATTGTAAACGGAATTATTGTCTTATCATTGATAAGTCCGTTTATAACACCTTCAAATACACCTGTATATGAACCGCCTCTGATTGCGATTGTTGAATAAGGATTCTGAGCCTTTATGTAAATATTAGCCGAATTCTTAGTATCTCTGATATATACAATATGTTCGCAGGTTGTTTCTCCGTCTGCAAACAAGTCAATGCTTTGTGCAGAAACTGACGAAGTCTTATTTGTAACTTGTAGCATTGGGTAGCTGCCTGATGTCATATACCATATATCATTGAAGTTCCAATCGTTAAAGATTGACTGAACATATAGGTCAGATGCAGCAATACTGCTATTATCATTTGTCGTAACGATTGATGTATCATTCTTAACAAACAATGCACCCATTACACCGTGTGTATGTGTAATTGTACCGTTACTGTTAATAGCAATTGATGCTTTATCAAACATTGAGCTTGACAGATTTGCGTTAGCGAATACATATCCGATTGTTGCACCGGCATTATTGCTTATTACTATACCTGCAGAAGCATTGTTGCTTACAAGTGCAGTTGATGTAATATATGAGTTTTCAATAGTACCGTTGTTTTCGATTGCAAAACCGGCTGCATTCTTAGCTGTAATCTTACCGCCCGTTTCAATTGCAACTTGTTCGATTGTACCGTTGTTAATGCCTGCTACAACAGATGCATTTTCAACTCCGTTTTCACCGATTGTCGCAACCGCAAATCTCAAGTTCTTAACAGTACCGTTGTTTACAGCAAACAAAGCTGAATAATCTTGACCGTTTACGCTCTTCTGTGATGTAATCTTCAAATCGGAAATTGTAAATCCGTTACCGTCAAGACTACCTGTAAATGGTGTATCTTCTGAACCGATAGGATCCATTTGAATGTAATCAGAATTATACTTCATTGAAATATTATTCTTCAATACATAATGCTTTGTTAAGCTTTCCTCATCGTTACCGATGCTCTTCAATCCTGCGGCTGATGTGATTTCAAACGGACGAGCTTGGCTACCGTTAGGTATGTTAAGATTTGATATATCCGCATCGGCTGATTGGTTCCTGAATGTAGGATACTGAGCTGTCTTGATTACCCATGTATTTGCAAAGTCCCAATCATTGAATGTTGCTATATCTCCAAGCTTTTCAGGAAGAACTGACGCACTGTTATATACATTGCTGTTGCTTCCCACCTTGCTGTAGATTTGGCTAGGCATTACTGCATTATGCATTATTTATTGTTTGAGTTGTCAAGGTTCAATACAACAATCGACGCTACGTGTTCATCGGTTAAATTACTTGATGTTGAGCTTATTGAACCTACATTATATACATTCTTAACAGCGTATGGTTCAATGCTGCAATACCTGCTGCGTACTCACCTGATGTAATTGTTGCTTTATTATATGCGTCTTCGACAGTACCGCGGTTAGCACCTGCTACACCGCCGGCTGCATATGAAGATTCAATATTACCTGAAGCTACGGCTACTCTTGAAATTACACCGTTTTGTTCATTCTTACCTGCCACGGCACCGATATATTGATATGATGTGCCTGCAACAGATGTAATATTTACATCTTCAAGTTTGAAGTCATAAACTTCACCCTTATTTACACCGAACAAGCCGTATGCTGTATCATTTGATGTAGCTGTAATTGTTAGATTTGATATTGACTTTCCGTTACCGTTTAGGTTACCTGTAAACGGTTCAGCAGTTGTACCGACCGGAGTCCATGCGGTACCGCTTAAGTCAATATCATTCATCAATACATAGTATGCATCAAGATGATCTGACATAGCCTGAAGTTCTTCGGCCGTCGTAATCTGGTAAGGTGATGCCTTACTGCCGTCAGGGTCTTCAGGAAGGATAGTTGAGCCGCCGCCGCACGATGCATCTTTAGCTACATATTCGTCCTCTGTACCTCTTTCGGCGATTACCTTTTCTACACTTGTATTATTGCTGTACTTAACAATTACAAGTTCATATCTGCTTGTCTTTGTTCCGTCAGAAACAACAATATAGAATTTATTTACTGTTCCAAGGTTTGCAATATCAGGCACTGATAATTGACCTTGATCTTCACCAAGAACAACATCACCTGTGTCTGTTACTCTGATAAGTCCAAGTTTTGAATCGCTTCTTCTTGTTGCAATTACAATGCTTGCACTGTCATCTGTGCTCGGAATAGCTGTCTTATAATTTCCGTACTTATCCGGAGTTAGCTTTGTATAATCTCTTTCCGACTTGCTCTGAACCATTACATTTGAAAGTGCCAAAGACTGGTCTTGTCTTACAAGTGTAATTGTTTCTGCAATAAAGCTGTTATCGTCATACGGATATGAGTAAATCTTGAATCTAACAGTTGTTGTCTTACCCGAATCAAGAGTTACTGTTTCAGTATTTTCACTTACCTTAAACTCGCTGTCACCAATCTGTACCTTTGAAACTTCGCTGTCTGCAACAACTTTAATATCTGCCGCAGTTGCTCCGTAAGGTACTTCATAAGTGTAACCGCCGCTTGTCTTTGTAAGCTTGGTTCCGTTGACATAGACTTCTTTTTCACCCGTATTGCTTCTTATAATATACAATGTGTATGCTTGCTCTGCCTTACCGTCCTTTGATGTAACGGTAAAGTCAACCTTAGATACATTCTTTGTAACATTTATAAGATACGTTCAAGACACCGTTTGTTGATTTATCGCTGTCAAGTTTAACTACTGCATCTTCGTTTGCCGCAGTTATTGTAAGTATGCCGTTTGTTACGGTACTGTCTGCTCTTACAAGATATGTATTAGACTTAAAGTCTGCCTTTTCAGCTGTTACACCGTCAAAGACAACACTCTTTAGAGCTACGTCTGAATCCTCAACATACTTAATTATTACTTGATATGAATCACTTACAACCTTACCGTCATAACTCATAATTCTGAAGTTAAATACTGTATCATTTTCTGAGTTAAGTGCAAGATTTTCAAATACATAACCGTGTGAGTTGTCACTTACAAGAAGAGTATCAATACCGAATCCTGTAAGTTCTACCTTTGCCATGTTACCTGTCGGAACTATTGAAAGGTCAACCGGATTACGTCTGTTTACAACAGCTGTGTAAATACGGTCATCAGGAACTGAGAATAACGAAATATCTACATCTGTTGAGGCACCGGCTGTAAGTTCAGTCTTATTAAGTGAAACCGACTTGACATCTGTGTCTTCGTAATCAGTATATACATACAATGTGTATGTCTGCTTTACACTGCCTGATGATGATCTGATTGTAAATTCAAACTTATTTGCCTTTGAAACATCGGGTTCATCAAGCATTCTCTTTGTAATAAGTTCACCGTGGGCTACATCGTAACCGCCTGTTTCACTATTCTTCATTGAGATTTCTGCAATACCGCTTGATGTATGTATTGTGATAGTTGCAGGGTTTTCTGCTCTTGAATCGCCTCCATTAAGTTCTGAAGGAATTGCAATCTCATAGATAGTAGGATTATTCTTTCTTGTGATTGCTGCGATACCATTTACGATAACCTCGCCTATCTCCGTGTTATTACTGCTCTTATAGATACTTACTGTATAAGTCTTCTTAGCATTTGGTGTACGTACATCATCAACATACAACTGTGAACGAACTTCTACAGTTATAGTTGTTTCTTCTTCAGAAGACAATGTATATGAAGTATCTGACCATACGTTTATGTATGGAATTGAAAGTGCATTTCCTGCTACATTAACAAGTTTGGCATATTGATTTGCTGTAATTGTTACATCTGCCTCTGTTACGGTTGTCGGAACACTGAATGTATACTTCAAACCATTTGAGATAGGAGTTGTATTTACAGTATCATTAACCTTTACATTGTCAAGTGACAAGTCATCTGATGCACCCTTTAATAATAAGTAGTAGTTCTTAACCAACTCTGCCTTATCATTTTGAGGTTTAACGGTAATTCTCAAGTATCTCTTACCGCCAATAGGAACACCGCCTACAACCTTATATCGGAATGCACCTTCGTCGGTCTTCTTTCTTGTGATGATGTCACCTGTCGAATCTATAATGTTTTCACTGTCATCAGGCAATGCTACTTCATGTATTGATTCGATTGTTGCATACTTATCTGTAAGCAGTATGTCAAGCAATGTGTCGTGGTCAGGAACATTTGCTTCATACAATACTGTCATTGACATATCAACATTGTATTCGCCATCCAAACCTTTTTCTGTTGTTATATTCTTAATTGATGTATCGTCTGACTTTTCTCTGAATTCAAGAACATAGTTCTTCTTTGAGCCGTTTTCAGCCTTTACTTCGATTACATATTTACCACCATTTGCATTTGCCGGCAATGTATCCTGCCAATTATTATCTGTTGTCCAACCGGCTGTATCGCCTGCTGTTGAAGCACTGCTATCGCCGTTATATGCCACTTATTCTGTGAATCATAGTAACCTACTCTCAATATTGACTTAGGTGAAGTTTCAATCATAATTTGAGGTACTTCTGTCATTGAGTCTACGAAGAATATGTACTTAACGTCATCACTGTTTTCTACAGGTTCTTCTGTAGCATCCACATTACCACGCTTGATGCTGATAATATCATTTTCACCGCTTCTTCTTGTGACGTGTAACTTATATGTCTTAATCGGCTGTGAAGTATTCTGCGATTGAACATAGATTGTATATATCTTAGCTGTATCAGTTGCTTCTGTAAGAGCGATTGTATAAGCCTTAGATGTTATACCTTATCAACAACGTCGGTGCAGGCTCACCATCTTCTGTAATCGCAAGTTTTGTAAATTGGTTCTTAGCCTTTACTATAACATTTGCTATTTCGTCAGTTGTTTCAATACTTCCGTCATAGTAACCGCCGTTTGAAGCTACCCAGTTAGCTTCTACACCGTTTATTGTTACTGTAATATCGGTATCAGTACTCTGCGGCATAATGATTAGCTTAAATGTCTTCTTATAACTTGAGCCTGATTTAGCCACATCAACTTCATAAGTATATGGATTGCTTTCCGTCAAAGCTGACAAGTTACTAACCTGTAATCTATACAATGTTCTGTCAGGTGAATCAACAGTTATAATATTATTTGCATTTGTTGTATTTCTTACTTCAGCAATATTACCGTTTATTGATGTTAGGTATATAGTTGCTGTGTTAGAAGTTGTAGGAACATATACAATATATTCGTTCTTGTCCTCTTCCTTCGCAATCTTTTCGTCATCGTATTCTACAGTCAATTCCATATCCATATCTGTAGGTGTTGCGATGATGTAGTAATCCTTTGTACCGCCGCTCTGCGATGTTACGGTTACAGGAATTGCGAATGAATCGTTTGTGCCGTCACCGTCAAAGTCGTAATCGGCTGTAAGTTTTGTAAATGTTGCCTTTGCAGTACCGCCGTTTGTATTTGCGAACGGTGCATTATCAATGCTTGTTACTGCCGCATTTACATCTTCAAGCTCGATTGCAAGGTCAAATACTGTATAACCCGATGTAGTTGACTTAGGAACATATACATGATATGCATTGTATATATTACCGCCTAAGTTTACACTGTCATCTGCTGTAGTATCTGTATCCTTGTTTTCACTGTCATTTGGATTTGCAGTTACCGACTTGATATTTGCATTGTTACTCTTCTTATAAATATATAGCTTATATTCGGCTGTTGCTGTATTTGTAATATCATCAGATTTAACTGTGATTGTTACTTCTGTGAAGTTACTGTTTATAGTATCTTCAAGGTCTGTTGTAACAGTTGCGCCAAGTGTCGGATTTGTGTTGTTATTGCCTGAAACGCCGTCTTTACCTGTAATTTCTACACGGTAATTTGCGTTAGATGCAAGAGCCCATACATCTGCACTTGTTGCTGTACCGTCTACATAATATACATATGAGCCGTCAAGATTTGTTTTCTTAACAGTATTGTTATCAACCTTTACAGTCAATGCATAATCATCGCTCAAACGTTTTAGATATACAACGTTTTCATATGCAGGGTCACCGTCAGCTGTTCTGTACAATCTGAACGGTACTTCCATTTCGGTTACAGAGATAGGCATCGAAACCTTAAGCTCTGCATAACCGCCGGCTGTAATATCGCCATTATTAATGCTTACGAAGTGGTTCTTGCTCGCTGCCGTAACACCAATCAATACTTCACTTGCGTTCGGAAGTACTTCAAGATATGTATATCTTGGTTCTGAATCAGTCGGTGCATTTGCATCCAAACCGTTTACTGTTACGCTTTCAACAGAAGGAGCTTCGTCTGTACCCTTTATAACAAGCTTATACATCTTCTGTAGTGAGCCATCCTGTGAAACTACCTTAACATATCTAATCTCGTCGCCTGTCTGTAAATCCAAACCTGAAACGATTTGAGTTACATATCCTACGTTGCTTGGATTATTATCATATGCATTCTGTCTAAGTTTCTCAATGTCTGTAAGTTCTGCCAATTCATCAGATGCTTGTACAGTTACATTTGTAAACTTAGTTGTATCAGGGATTTCAACAGTCCATGTTTCACCGTTGACGTCTGATGAATCCTTAACTGCATAATATGTGCCAACCTTAATATATTCTACATCTGCATTTGTATCTGTATCTCTGATTATTAAGGTGTATTCTTTAGTTGTAAATCCGTCTTGTCCTGTTACTGTTATACGGTATCTGTTTACCGGCTGACTGTGTAGAGTTACCGTATCATTTGCCCATACATTCTGTGATTCGCTGCCCACTTCATTGTATGACAATCCATATGGTGACTTTGTCAAATCTCTTGTGATAGCTTCAACCTTAACAGTTGAATTTGCATCTTGTGTTGTTATTGAAACATCAGCAGTCTTATCACTCGAAATACCGGTCTTTAGATATGTGTAAGTACCGTTTGCATTGCTTACTGTAGTACCGTTTACAGTTACATTCATAAGGTCTGTGTTTACAGCAACCTTAGTAATTACAAGAGTATATCTCTTTGTTGTACCGTCTTTTGCCTTAACTTCAATCGTTGCAGTTGTTTCTTTACTGTTTACAACCACATTGCTCAAAGTAACAGCTCCGGTCGCTTCATCCTTGCTGTCATAGCTGCCGTTTATATGTACGTACTGAACAAGCGATGTTTGCGGAGTTGCTATAATATCAACTCTTGAAGTTGTATCAGGAATCTTAATTACGAACTTGCTGTTATCATCTGCATCATATTTTGCAGGTCTTACAACACCGTCTACAACAACATCAACGCTCTTAAGCTCAGGGTTACCTTCTACAGAAGATACCTTTACGAAGTAAGTCATTACTTGACTTCCGTCTTCTGACTTAATATATACAGGAATTGTTACACCTGCTCTAAGCTCGTCATCAGTTATACCTGTAAGGTCAACATTAACGCTTGCATCATTGCTGTTTGAATATGTTATTGCAGCTGAACCGACATATGCTGACGGTTTATAAGTTGTTTCGATTGCAACTGTTGACTGACTGTCCTTAGCCTTTACTCTGATAGGAAGAATTGTTCTGCCCGAATCTACATATGTATAGAATTCACCTGCGGTATTCCGGCTTAAGTCAGGGTCTTCATTTGCAATATAGATTGCTTTTACAAATTCAATCTCTGTATTATCAGACTTCTTGCGAAGTACAAGTTTATAATCCTTTGATGTAACTCCGTCTTCTGCTATTACTCTGATTGAAAGTTCTGTTGGACCATCATTCAATGACGGGTCAAGAGTAACTTCTCTGATTGCCTTATATGTTGCACCCGTTGTCATAGTTGAAGGCTGTTCTGTAGCAGGGTCGTAAATTACAACCTTCGAGCTTGTATTATTTGCTTCTGCAGTAATATTAATGCTTAGAGCTGTACCCGTTGTTATAATATCACTTGCATTAATACCAAGATAATACTCAATATTACCGTTTTCATCAGTAATCTGCTTTACCTTACCTGTGTAGTTAGGGCTTGCAGGGTCTGTTGTAGGTGTTGAATCAACCTTATACAGACCAACATTATTTGATGCGTATTTAATAATAAGTGTCGGTATATTCATTGAGCTGTTGTCTATGACAATACCGTCTGCTCTCTTAACATACAACTTAGTTGTTGTACTGCCGTTCGCTTCTTCTTCAAGAAGTTCTTTCGGAAGAAGAACCTTTGCAATACCGCCCTGTGTAGGATCGGCAGCGTTGATAGGTGTCGGAGTTACGAAGTTAGTCGGTGTTCCGACTGCTACCTGCGAACGTGCATCAGCAGTTGTAACGTAAATTACAATACCGTCCTCCGAATAAGGAGCTTGACCTTCATATGTGTTAATTGAAGTCTTATATGTTGTAGCAACCTTATTTTCTGTTAAGTCTACTGCCGTTATACCGTTTGTTTCAGGTAATTTCAAAATATTTACCTTAAACGTCTTTTCTGTTCCGTCTTCTGACTTAACATGGATATATACAGCATTTGCCTTTGGCTGAGTTGCTTTAACATCCATTTCATCTGTATATGTTGCATCGCCATTTACATAGAATGTACTGCTTGTTGAAATCGTCAGCTTAATGCTTTCATCAGTTGTAACATTATCGCCGTCTACAATAACACCCTCTGCTACAAGTTTTTGAGTTGTGTTATCTGTTCCGTCAGTTGACGCAGGCAAAGTATATTCATACTCACCGTCAGCATTCTGCGAAAGTTCTTCGCCGCCATATGTTACCTTTATTGCAGTATTAGCTGACATTCTTATAATATCAAGCTGATATACACCCTGTGAATATGATGTATCTGCCGGAGTTACAGCAATATAAAGTGTTGTTGTATCTGCTGTAATCGAAACATTTCTCATGTCGAACGGCATTCCTGACATAGAGTCACTCTTTGCAGTTGCTTCATCAGGACGAATTGCAACCTTTGAGCTTGTGCTTGCCGCTACGGCATTAACCTGTACATAGTTAGTATCATACTTAATCTTTGCAACATACTTACCGGTTGTCTTATCATATGTAACATTGTAATTTTCACCGATTATTATACCTGTCGGCTTGTACTCAAGCTTATCAACAGTAAGGCTTCCCAAACGAGAATCTGCTGTTTTCTTGTAAATACGTAGTGTATATTCATTAACCGCACCCAATGTTGTTGTTACCTTTAGAGCAATATCCATATAACCCTTGTCATTAAAGTTCAAGGTTACATCTTCGGTTGTTGTATATGAATATACGTTGCCGTTCTCAATTTGAACTTGTCCGTTAGTTACTGCAGTTGTCAATGTTACAGACGCTGTCTTAGCATCGTCATCAACTGCCCATACATACATTAACTTTTCATTACCGTCTTCTTTTACAAGAGTTGAGTTAATATAGCCGCTGTTATCAACTGATACAAACGGATCACTCTCTTCATCAAGCTTGAAAATTGTAAGTATGTACGGAGCACCGTCAAGCGAATCGGCTGTCAATTTAATATATGTCTTATCTGATGTCTTTGTATTATCAAGGATAAATCCGTCATATGTGAATTCACCAGGTGTTGTTGCCTCCTTTACGGCATTTAGCAAGCCATCAGGAGTGTATGTTACCTTTGCGACATCTCCGATCATAGGAGTTGTAATGATGTTAATATTAGCAACATCCTTAATCGGGATTACAATCTCGTAGTTCTGAGTATCACTCGGATTCTTCTGGTACGCGGTATATGTATTAAGCACATTTCCGCTTGCATCAACGATTTCTACCTTAATTTCCTTGATTGTTGTTGCCTCAGACTGTCTGTAAATAGTCAATGAATGGTTTGATACAGTTCCGTCTTGTGCTGTTACTTTAATAGGAATGACCTTATATGTTTCATTTGCCAACATTGTAATCTTCTGTACGTCATAGTAACCGTCATGACCGTTATCCTTGTCATGATCGCTGTTTACAGTTACATTCGCAATAGAGATTTTAGCTGACGGAGAAACTTGGCTATAGATATAAATATCTCTATCCTTAGCATCGCCGGTTTCCTTAATGATTGCATAATAGTTACCTGTATCCTATCAGAACACCATTCTTACATAATCCGATACTGCCGCATCTTTCAATTTAATATGGTTTTCAGGTTGGTCATAATAAACCCAATCAGCTACATCTGTAGCAGGATCGTTTTCACCAACTTTTACAATTCTCAAATCACCGTCATTTGAGTATCTTGTTGTATGAGCTTTATATATTCCGTCAAAGCTTGTGTTGCTGTTCTTAAACTCGAAGTAATAATTATCTTCAAGTTCACTGATCGGTACATCTGTAAATTCATAGTATCCTATAAATTTAGGGTCTTTTGAACCAATATTTGCGTCTGTCAACAATGTACCCATAACAGGATTTTGACCGTTCTTATCTACCATATAGATAACATCTGCGTCTACAATACTCTTAACGTGTACCGTTACAGTTGTAGCATTAGGAATTGTTGTTTGTACAAGACCTGTATAAACACTCTTTAGAGGATCAACAAGCTTATAAGACTTATCGCCTACAACAGATATTATCTCTGTATATTCATCACTGTCAAGATAACCCTTTTCTACTGCGGCTTGAGTTGCTGTGTCATCAAGTTTTGAATAATCAAATACGATTGCTTCAACATGATTATCGCTTGCATCGGCAACTTCTACATATGCAGTTTGTTTTGTACCTGTCTTTACATCTGTTACAACAAGCGTTGCAACACCTTCCTTAGTCTTTCCGCTTACTTTACCGTCTGAATCTACAGATACAAGTGAACCAGGAATAAGAGCAGTTACTCCATCCTTATCCATTTCATTCGTGATTTCCCATTTGTATGTGTCACCTGTTGTTGCATTATCTTTAATCAAGTTAAATCTATTGAATGAAACTTTCATCTGATAAGGTGCGGAACCGATATAAAGTTTCAAGCTTGAAGGAATAAGCTTCATAGTTCTGCCTGTTACAAGCACAGGGCTGAATTCGTTAGAATCAGATGCGTTTGTTGTACCAGGTTTATAGTGTGCAGGATCTTCACCCGCATAAGCATCACCCAACTGACCGTGTGTATTTTCACCGAAGCTCCATACAAATCCGTCTTCAAGTACAACGTATGATGTTGCACCACCTGTTGCAACCGAAATTGCCGACAGACTTCCGTCATCAACAGTTACTTCTACAGGAGATACTTTGTCATCAGATGTTGTTACATTACCGATACCCAAACGTCCAAGGTCTGCACTACCCCAGCTCATCACTCTTCCGTCTGCCGTTATCGCAAGGTTGTGCAATGCACCGACCGAAATATCAACTGCGTAGTTATTAGTACCGTCAAATACATCTACATAGTCAGGAGCGTAGTATAACAAGCTTCCGCTTTCGTCAATACCTTGTCCAAGCTGACCTTGCTGTTAGCGCCCCACGATATAATTCTGCCGTTATCAAGCATTGCAACAACGTGATATAAACCATCATACGTTCTTAAAATATGACCGTTAAATTCATCACCAAGATCTATCTGCACAGGGTAAGCATAGTAACGATTATTTGTATTATCAATTTGGTGATTCGAGTTTTCACCCCAACCCCAAAGTGTACCGTCATAACGTACTGCCTTTGTTGCGCTACCGCCTGCACCGATACTGATGCTGATAACTTTGTTCAAGCCTTGTGCTACAACCGGAGTGCTTGATCTCTTGCTTGTATCCTTTGAAGGAGCACCAAGCTGACCTAAGCTGTTGTCACCAAAGCTATATACGTATCCGTCTGCACCAAGTACCATTGTATGTTGTTTACCTGCCGAGATAGATACTATTTCAGGCAGACTTTCTACCTTTTGAGGTGTTGATACGACTATGCTTGCATTACCCAAACCAAGCTGACCGTAATCATTATGACCCCATGTATAAACTTCACCGTCACGGGTAAGTGCGATTGAATGATATTCACCTGCGTGAACAGATACAATATCCTTACCGTTTAATGCTGTTACATTTATAGGTTCATATGCACAAGATACGCTGCCGTCACCAAGCTGACCGTATTCATTGTTACCCCATGTCCAAACTGTTCCGTCCGACTTAAGAGCGATAACATGAGAGTTACCTGCTGAAATCATAGGAGCTGTCTGTGCGTCTTTATCTATTACATGAACGATACATACTGATGTAAGGTTGCCCTTCTTAACAACGATATGAGTAATACCAATCTTATTACCTGTAATCTCGCCGTCATCACCAACTGCCGTAACATCTGCAATAGCTGTATTCTTACTTCAAATGAGATACTTCCAGGATTAGCATAATCAGTAATCAAGTTGAACTTCTTACCCGAATATGTGTCAAGAGTAGCTGTTTCTCCGACATGAATTGTCATTTCATATTTAGAAATAAGTTCTGTTCTTTCACCGATTAGAACCGGAACATAACTCTTTGTTTCGTTTCTGGCAACCGGTGTGCCAAGTGAATAGTCACCATAACCGTAAACGTCACCATTCCTTGTATAGAATACTGAATATTCATCACCAAGACTTACACCTGCGATTGCGAAATCGTTATATGATGACTTGATAGTATCAATAACAGCATTTGCAATAGGTATATTTCTTTCAACGGTGTCACCTATACCAAGTTGACCCTTATTATTTTGACCGAATACATACATATTACCATCCTTACCGATAACTGTACTGTATTTATTACCGGCTGCTATGGTTACTGCATCTGTTAAAATCTTTGTGTATGTATTTTTTGTTGCACTCGGTGTATTACCAAGCTGACCGTGTTGGTCACTGCCTGTTGCATAAACATTTGATGTAAATGCAAGAGCAATACTATGATCATATCCTGCAGCTATAGCAACTATAGCTTCGGTATCTCTTACTTCTGTCGGCAACCACAATTCACCTGTGTTATTACCGACTCCGCCTTGTCCCGAATCATTAGCGCCCATTGCCCAAATTGTTCCGTTTGAACGCAATAGCAATGCATTTTCACTGCCTGCCGAAATAGCAGTTACACTGTCAACTGTTGATACGTTCTGAGGAGTAGCATATGCCGTACCGATATTACCGATACCAAGTTGGCCCTTATTGTTGCTGCCCCATGTCCATACATTACCGTACTTATCAAGAGCCATACCGAACGCATCACCTGCTGCAACGTTAATTATGTTGCTTAGTCCGTCAATCTTTGCGAATGATGTACGAGCCGATATTGCTGTTGATGCAACTCCAAGCTGACTGCAGTCATTCAGACCTGTTGAGTAAACAGTTCCGTCTGATGCTACGGCAAGTGCAAATTCTTCACCGACTGCAATATCAATAAACTTAACACCTGACGGTGTTACATCAGTAGGTTCATCAACAGATATTGTGTTGCCTGTACCAAGCTGACCGTTCTTGTTTATACCCCATGCCCAAAGAGTTCCGTCTGCTCTTAGAGCAAGTGAATGGTTACCCTTCGTTATAGCCTTAGGTTCAAATCCTACATTATTATTTGATACGATTACTTTTATGTATGCACTCTTTTGACTGTATTTGTTTTCAGCCACAGAAATGTATGCTGTACCTGCTTTATTCGCAGTTGCAACGCCTGTTGACTTGTTGATTTCAAGTACACCAAGGTCACTTGAAACAAACTCAAATTCATTCATACTAAGTATGCCGCTCTGATATAGATTGAATACATTAAATCCTGCATCCAAATCCTTAACATCATCGACATTCATATAGATTGTGCCATAAAGAGCCGTACCGTTTTCATAAATAACAACTTCGTTACCGCCAACCATCAGAGGTACATTCTTATCAATTTGTGTACCGTCACCAAGCTGACCGTACTCATTACTACCTACAATCCAAACGTTTCCGTTTTCATCGACTGCCATCTGATGATTTGAGCCGCCTGCAACAAGGTCAAACTTCAAATCATCTGATGATTTAATAACCTTAGCAGGTACATACTTCTCTGTTGTGTTGCCGATACCAAGTTGACCGTATTCATTTGCACCCCATCTGTAAATGTCACCATTTACATCAATTGCGGCTGAAACGAATTTACTTGCTGAAATATCAACAATTCCCGACAGATATGAATCTCCCGAATTTTGTTCGCCTTTATAAACCTTTACCGGAACAGTACTTGCTGTTCTGCTGTTTGTACCAAGTTGACCGTGTTCATTTGCGCCTAATGTCCAAACATTTCCGTTTGTATCAAGAGCAAGAAGATGGTTCGTACCGTGTGCAATCTTCAAGATTGAAAGTTCATTTCCGTTATCGTCCTTGTATCCCATTACCTTTGTAGGAATGTTATCCTTAGACATCTTCCAAACTTCACCGCTTATACTTAGAGCATAATTGCCGCTTACTTGAAGAATGTTATTCAAACCTGAAACGATTGATGCGTAATTTTGATTATCGTATTCTTCTCCAAATACTGCAACTGTACCGTTTGCAAGTAGATATATGCTGTATTGCCGTGAGTTGAAATTCCAACTGCACCTTCTACATCTGTACCGTCTTTATATTTAACTGTGTCAATACCGGTAGCCGATCTGTCATCATTACCGTTACCAAGCTGACCATTGTTATTATTACCCCACGAGTAAACTTTACTGCTCATTCCTATTGCAAGATTATACTTATCACCTGCCGCAATCAGAACAGCTTGTTCATTGTTTGCACCTAACGTCACCTTCTTAGGTTCAAGTGACATTCCGTTTCCTGTTTCATATCCAAGTTGATTTGAGTCATTCAGACCCCAAGTCCATACAGTACCGTCATACTTAAGGGCAATGCTGTGTCCTTTGCCGCCGTCTACCATCGGGTAGATACCACCGTTTTGACCTACGTAAACCGTTACATAACCGATTGTGTTTGAAGATGTCTTAACAACCTTCAAGATTGCTTTACCGTCTTTAACACCTGTTATTGTAAGTCCGTCGCTTTCTACCCTAACAACTGATGTATCAAGTGATTCAACTGTATAACTGTTATCGGTTGATGTAGTCTTACCTAATAGATTTAGATATTCGGCAATCGTTACCGTAAGTGCATTATTATTAGTGTCACCTACAGAAACATTAACGCTTGAACCCTTATCCAATCTGATAACCTGCGGTTTAACGCTAAGTTGCATTTTACCCGCAATTACAGGAATATATGCATTCGCATTATCCTGATTACCAAGTTGGCTGTATTCATTTGCACCGAAACTCCATACATAACCGTCACTGTCAATAGTTACTGTATGGTTAATACCTGCAGCAACAAAGATAATATTCTTTGCAGAATCAATGTATTCAACCTTTGAAGGGCTCTTATAGTCCTTCTTAATCTTCTGACCTGACTGATACTTTTCTTCATTGATACCCCATGCATATACGTCACCGTTTTCTGTTATGGCTACGCTGTAACGATAACCGGCTGCAATATCAATTACCTTGCCAAGTGTGCTTATAAATTGAATATCGTTTGTACCAACTGAACTTATATCGCTCAATTCACCGACACCAAGTTCACCGTTCTTGTTATCACCGAATGTATATAGGCCTCCGTCTCTTGCTATAAGAAGAGTATGAGTTGTATCAATATTAGTTGCGCTGCCGTCACCGATGTGGTCATTAGATGCAACCTTTATAAAACGTACATCTTTAGTATCTTTTTGAATTATTACCGATGACGCATTCTTATTAGGAATTTGCCATATTGTACCGTCAGCCTTTAGACCGTATTTACCTGAAATTTGAATCATTCTCTCGAACAAATCAAGCTGAATAGGTTTACTACCATAACCTGTATTGTTATTGATATTACCCCATGCGTAAATATGTCCGTCCTTATCAAGCGCATAGCTTGTTGTTTCGCCGACACCGATTTCAACAGCCTTTGTGCTGTCAGGAAGATTAACCTGTACAGGTTTATTAGAATTGTTACGTGTACCGTTTCCAAGCTGACCTAAGTCATTTCTTCCCCAAGTCCATACTTTACCTGTATTGTCAACAGCTACAGTATGTAC
>ENA-OQCN01000439-OQCN01000439.1-human-gut-metagenome-genome-assembly--contig:-NODE-439-length-22484-cov-2.903162_pt1 | contig 22484 bp, 23 predicted proteins | sample MGYA00242497_ERZ504576 | MGnify/ENA primary metagenome ERZ504576 (study PRJEB26092, sample SAMD00036296) | human gut metagenome | host: Homo sapiens | study: EMG produced TPA metagenomics assembly of... | reverse complement strand
TCTTTGATTTTCTGACAAACTCTGTTATGATGCCGATTGCAGCGATCATGATCTGTCTTCTTGTGTCAAGGGCAGCAGGAATCAAGGCAGTCGAGGCAGAAGTTTTGCATGGAGAGGGAACATTTCGTAGAAAGAAGATTTTCTGCGTGATGATCAAGTACATCTGCCCAATCTTTGCAGCAATTATTCTTATTAGCTCCGTTGCAAATGCATTCGGATGGATTTCAATGTAATTTAGTAACAGCACTGACATAAAGCCAGTGCTGTTATTTTATTAAAAAATTTATATAGATATCTTTTATCACTAACCCTTATTTTGGCATGTTTTGATTTCACTTTCCCTTTCTTTTGTGTATACTATAAATAAGTGTAATTATAAAAAAGAAAGGAATGATAAATAATGATAGCTTCTATCGCACAGGGACTTTTGATCCCGTTTGCAGGAACATCGCTTGGCTCTGCCTGCGTGTTTTTCCTGCGTAAGACATTAAATAAACAGATACAGCGAGCGCTGACTGGATTTGCGGCAGGTGTCATGGTAGCTGCTTCTATATGGAGTCTGCTGCTTCCGGCAATTGAGCAGTCAGAAAGCATGGGAAAGCTTTCCTTTATTCCGGCAGTTGTCGGCTTTTGGATTGGCATTTTCTTTTTGCTGTTTCTTGATCACGTCACACCGCATCTTCATCTAAACAGCAAAGAATCTGAAGGACCAAAGAAAAACTTCTCGCGCACGACAAAGATGCTTCTTGCCGTGACAATTCATAATATACCAGAGGGAATGGCAGTTGGAGTTGTGTATGCCGGATGGATAAGCGGCGATTCAAATATCACTCTTATGAGTGCACTTATTTTATCACTAGGCATTGCGATTCAAAATTTCCCAGAAGGAGCAATTATTTCAATGCCGCTTAGAGGTGAGGGTATGAGCCGCCCAAAGTCATTTTTAATGGGTGTGCTGTCAGGTGCAGTAGAGCCAGTGGCAGGTGTACTTACGATACTTGCGGCAGGAATCATAGTGCCGGTGCTTCCGTATCTTTTAAGCTTTGCAGCGGGGGCAATGCTGTACGTAGTAGTGGAGGAACTGATTCCGGAAATGTCAGAAGGCAGCCATTCCAACATCGGAACTGTCTTGTTTGCAGTGGGTTTTTCGGTTATGATGATTCTAGATGTTGCGCTCGGGTGACAGGAATCAGAATGAATGGCGTTACAAATCAGGAAGGAAAAAAGAGCATGGCACTTCAGTTTATTTCAGGAAATAGTATATCGGACCGCACGGCGGTAATGTACGAGACAATCTGCGCACAAGCATGCAGACATCCAGATAAAAATTATATATTTCTTGTGCCGGAGCAGGCAACCTTGCAGGTGCAAAGAGAGCTTTCAGCCGTGCATCCAGATCATGTGCTTGGAAATATTGATGTTGTGAGTTTTGGCAGACTGGCACATCGTCTCTTGAATGAACAGGCAGGAAAGCAGGCAGTATTGCTTGATGATACAGGAAAGTCGATGATTCTTAGGCGCATTGCAGGAAAGGAAAAGCAAAGCCTTGAGGTATTTGGACGCAATTTAAATCAGAGCGGTTTTATTCAAGAGCTAAAATCAGTGATCAGTGAATTAGTGCCTACAAAGTCACATCAGAAGTTTTAGAGGGAGTTCTTCCAACGCTTGAAAAGCGTCCTGCTCTTCAAAAAAAGCTGCGTGATATTGAAAAGGTATATACTTCATTTTATAAGGAGCTTGGAGAGGAATATTTAACAGCAGAGGAGCTTCTTGGCGTTTTGTCACGTCTTGTGCCGCAGTCAGAAAAAATTCGCGGAAGCATAATCATATTAGATGGCTTTACAGGTTTTACACCGCTGCAGTATCAGGTATTAGAGGAAATGCTCCAATGCGCAGAGCATGTTGTATGCGCTGTTACAGAGGATGAAAAGGGCGGACGTGAAGAGTTGTTCTCTATGAGCCGCGAGATGAAAATAAGCTTTTGGCGATTGCAAAGGAACATCATGTTTCATGTGATGAAAAATATCATCGTTACGTGACAAAAAAACGAAAAGTAGCCGATGAACTTGCGCATCTTGAAAAGCAGCTTTATAAGGTACCGATAAGGCCATGGAATAAGCAGACAGATGCAGTTAATATTATTGCTGCGAAAAATCCATCAGAAGAGCTTGGCTTTGTGCTTAGAAAAGTTTTGTCTCTTGTGCGCGAAGGATATGCGTACCGTGAGATTGCAGTAGTAGCCGGTGATTTATCTGTTTATCGTGATGAAATTTCACATATATTTGATCAGGCAGGCATTCCTTATTTTATCGATCAGAAAAAGGATTAAATACACATCCTTTGATTCAATTTGTAAAAAAAGCTCTTGCTGTTTTAGAGGAGAAGATGAGCTACGATAGCGTGATGGCATTTCTTAGGAATCCATATGTAGTCAGCGATGAGAATACGTTTGACGGTGACATTCTCTGTGAGGATTTAGACCGCCTTGACAATTATCTGCTTGCAGGCGGTATTGAGCGAATAAACAGATGGAAGCATCCTTGGGTTATGCCATATGACAATGCAGATGAAGAAGATTTATCACGTCTTAATCAGCTTCGTGAGCAGATCTTTAACTGGTTTGTGCCGCTTCGCACTGTCTGGGAAAAGCCTGATACAACTGTGCGCGAGGCTATGACAGCTCTTTTTTCCTTCATGCAGCAATTTAATATAGCATATAGCTAAAGGCACAGCAGAAGGCTTTTCGTGAATCAGGAGAGAAATATTTAGCAAGCGAGTATGAGCAGGTTTATGCAAAGGTGCTTGGTTTGTTTGATCAGATCGTAGAGCTTATGGGTGATGAAACATTAGAGGTGCGTGTGCTGTCAGACATTTTAGATTCCGGCTTTGAGGAGCTTTCGGTCGGCTTCATTCCAGCTGCTGTAGATCGTCTCGTTGTTGGAGATTTGATGAGAACGAGACTAGAGCATATTCGTGTACTCTTTGTCATCGGCTGCAACGATGGACTGCTTCCTAAGCGTGCAGACAGAGGCGGCATTCTTTCAGATTATGACAGAGAGATTTTAAAGGGCGCCGGTATGGAGCTGGCGCTCGCAGCGCGCGAGGAAGTATTTTGTCAGCAATACTATTTGTATCTGCTTTTAACAAAGCCGTCTCAAAAGCTTTATGTCAGCTTTAGTGAGACATCAGCAGACGGAAAGGCACTTCGCCCTGCTCATTTAAAAAATGTGATCACAAAGCTGTTTCCAAAATGTCAGACATATGCGGCAGAAGACGCGTATCAAAAACTAGAGGGACTGATGCAAAAGAAAGACGGTTTCCTGCTTCTTATAAATGGTATTCGCAGCTACCTAGATGGTGAGAAAGAGATGTGGTGGCAGGAGCTTTATCGTTACTACATGGAGGATGAAGCTTTTAAAGAGCGCTTAGATATTATGCGCGAAGGACTTTTCTATGGTTACAAGACAGAAAAATTAGACAAGCAAATCGCAAAGAAGCTGTTTGGCGGTGATCATGAGATTTCTATTTCACGTCTTGAAAAATATGCAGCCTGTGCATATGCTCACTTTTTAACATATGGCCTTCAGCTAAAGGACGCCGCCAGTTTGAGCTTGGAGCAGCTGACTACGGAAGCCTTTTTCATGCTTCAATCAGTCATTTCTTTGAGCTTCTTGAAAAACGCCATTTAAATTGGAGAGAGATTACAGACACACAGAGAAATCAGCTCGTCGAGGAGAGTGTAGCAAAGGCTATGGAGGAATACCAGACAACTGTTTTCGACAGCAGTGCGCGAAATAAATCCATGGCAGGACGCATACGACGAATGACAGACAGAACACTCTGGGCGCTTGGCTGTCAGTGGGAGCATGGTGCTTATGAGAAGACATGGCACGAGCTTGATTTTGGAAGAGCCGGCGGCAATGGCGTGACGCTTCCAGTCGAGGAAGGCTTAGAGCTGTCGCTTCGAGGAAGGATTGACCGTGTGGACTTTGCCGAGGAAGACGGTTCACTTTATGTAAAAGTCATCGACTACAAATCAGGAAGTACAAAGCTTGATCTTGGAAAAGTGTATTATGGACTGCAGCTGCAGCTAGTGCTTTATTTAGAGGCAGCAATGGCTATGGCAGCAAAAAGAAATCCTAACCGAAAGCTTATTCCGGCAGGAATTTATTATTACAACATGAAGGACCCTATTGTGTCAGGCTTTGATATGACAAAGGAAGATATAGAAGCAAAGCAGCAAAAGGAGCTTAGAATGAATGGCCTTACAAGCACAGAAAAGGCATCGCTTCTTTTGATTGACGCAGAAGGTGGAAATGTCGTGTCAGGATTGGAGTACAAAAAAGATGGCAGTCTGTCCTCACGCGCACTTGTAGCAAATGCAGATCAGATGCATGAGCTTGGTCACTTTGCCAGAAAAAAAGCACTCGATCTGGCACGAGACATTTACGGAGGAAAGATTGACGCATATCCGTATGAATATAAGAAGATGAATCCGTGTGAATACTGCGAGTACGGTTCTGTCTGCGGATTTGATCTGCAGCTTGAGGGATGTCATTACCGCAGGCTTTCGGCGCTAGACAAGGATGAGGTATGGCAGGAAATTGCGCGAGAGGAAAATAAGCAGACAGACAAAGAGGAGAGGGAAGATGGCTGACAATATGACATGGACAAGTGAACAAAAGCAGGTCATTGACCTGCGTGACAGAAGTCTTCTTGTTTCAGCGGCAGCAGGAAGCGGAAAGACGGCAGTACTCGTACAGCGAATTATAGAGCGCATTTGTGACGAATCACACCCAGTTGATATTGACCGTCTTCTCGTGGTGACATTTACTAACGCTGCGGCAGGTGAGATGAGAGAGCGTGTGCAGGCAGCAATTGCAAAGCGTGTAGAGGAGAATCCTGACAATACTCATCTGCGCCGACAGGAGGTATTAGCTGGTCATGCACATATTACTACGATTGACAGTTTTTGTTTGTCGGTTCTTCGTGAGCATTTTCAGGAGATAGAGCTTGATCCGGGCTTTAGAATTGCAGATGAGGGCGAATTAAAGCTTCTGCAGGCCGATGTACTAGAGGCACTTTTAGAGGAGGAGTACGAACAGGCAAGTGAATCATTTATTCATTTTATGGAGGCATATGCACCAGGAAAAGATGACGAGCGTGCCGTGCAGTTAATTTTGCAGCTCTATGGCTTTGCAGTGGCAAATCCGCGTCCAGAGGACTGGCTTAATCATTGTCTTGAAAGCTACGGGGCAGAAAGCATGGAGACGCTTGAAAAGCAGCCGTGGATGTGTACAATGACAGAGCAGCTAAGGACAATCCTTTCTGAGACGGCAGCGCTCTATAAAAGAATGATTGCTGTCTGCAAGGATGAGGGCGGCATGGAAAGCTACGAGTCTGTCCTTTTATCAGAGCAACAGATGATTGAATATGCATCAGAGGCATCAAAGTATGATGAACTTAGAGAACGTGTCAATCTAATTCGCTTTGGCAGCAAGCCGCGAAAGAAAAAGACTGATTCTTTCAGCGAGGATAAGGCAAAACGTGTATGGGATATGAGAGAACAGGCAAAAAAGCAGATAAAATCGCTGTCAGAGGACTACTTTGCCGATGATGACGAGCGTCTTCTTCAAAAGCAGCATCTTGCGGGGGTACAGGTAAAAGAGCTTGTGCGCCTGACACATGCCTTTCTTTTGCGCTACAGCGCAGCAAAACGAAAGAAAAACCTTGTCGATTTTGGGGATTTGGAGCATTTGGCACTAAACGTGCTTAGCGAGAAGACATCAGACGGTGAGAAGCCAACTTTAGTAGCAGCACAGTATCGTGAAAGCTTCGAGGAGATTATGATAGATGAGTATCAGGACAGCAACTATGTACAGGAGTTGATTTTGACAAGCATTTCAAGGACAGATCCGCCAAATCTTTTCATGGTAGGAGATGTTAAGCAGAGTATCTATCGCTTTCGTCTGGCGCGCCAGAGCTTTTTATGGAAAAATATGAGACATATACAAAAGAAGAAAGCACACATCAGAAAATAGAGCTTCACCAGAATTTCAGAAGCCGAAAAAGCGTGCTTGATTCAGTAAACTTTTTCTTCTATCAGCTTATGCATAAGGCAGTCGGAAATGTGGAGTACGACAAGGACGCAGCACTTTATCCAGGTCTTGTGTACGAGCCGTGTGATACGCATCCGACAGGAGGAGCCACTGAGCTTATGCTTCTTGATCTGGAGGATGTGACAGAGGATAGTGAAGATGATGTTAAGCCAGAAAATGAAGATACACAGGCTGTCTACAGCAGCAGAGAGTGGGAAGCGGCAATGATTGCAGAAAAAATCCGCGAGATTACCGATCCAGAGTCTGGTCTTTATATCTGGGATAAGGAGCAAAAAACATACCGTCTGACAGAGTATCGTGACATTGCGATTTTGCTTCGTACTGTGTCTGGCTGGGCAGAGGAATTGATTTCAGTGCTTCTTTCAAAAGGAATATCAGCATCAGCTGATACCGGAAGCGGATATTTTAGTGCGCTTGAGGTTCAGACTATCTTAAATCTGATTGAAATTATAGACAATCCACTGCAGGACATTCCGCTTGCAGCGGTAATGCACTCACCGATTGGTCATTTTCCAGTGAGGAGCTAGCATCATCCGCGCAGAAGAGCCGCCGTCACAGTGTAAGCACCTTTATGATGCTGCCACATCATTTGCACAAAAATATAGTGATCCAGCCGATGCAAAAAACAAGGAAGGCTGTCACGAGCTGGCAGGCAGACTTCGCGCATTTTTTAATCAGCTTGAGACATACAGAAGAAAGAGCCGATATCTTTTGCTTCGTGAGCTTCTTGTCTATGTGTTAGAAGACAGTGGCTACTACGAGTTTATAAGTGCAATGCCTGGCGCTGCGACAAGAAAAGCAAATCTTGATATGCTTCTTGAGCGTGCTGGTGCATTTGAAAAGACAAGCTATCAGGGCGTATTCCAATTTGTCCGCTACATCAACAGACTAAAGAAATATTCCGTTGACTATGCGTCAGCGCAGGAGCTTGCCCAGAATCAGGTGCGCGTCATGAGTATTCATAAGAGTAAAGGTCTTGAATTTCCTGTATGCTTTGTGGCAGGTCTTGGAAAAAGTTTTAACAAGCAGGATGTGAATGCGTCAATGCTATTTTCTGTTGATTATGGCATTGCAACTGATGCAATAGATACGACACTTCGCACAAAGGAGAGCACAGTCATGAAGCAGGCCATGAGAAGCCAGCTTATGATTGAAAATCTTGGCGAGGAGCTTCGTGTTTTATATGTTGCCATGACGCGTGCAAGGGAAAAGCTGTATCTGACAGGTGCAAAGGATCATCTTTTTGACTACTTGGAAAAGAAAATTCATGAGACAGACAAGACAGCACGTGAGCTTTCATACAGCCAACTTACGATGGCAGGAAGCTTCTTAGACTGGATTACAGCAGCAGCCTGCAAGCACAAAAGCTTTAAGGCAATATATGAGCAGCTTGGAATAAATGTGCCATTTGACGGTGTGTGTTATAAGACGAAGCCCACTGTCAGTTTTGCTTGTGACAAAAAGCAGTCTGTCTATGCAGACGTCACTTTGGCGAGCAGAGGAAGCAATGAAGCGCACAGCACTTGAAAACTGGAAAACCAAAACCGAAGACGAAACGGCAAAAAATCTGATCGAGTCACGCTTTTTGGTGCGCTACGATGAAAGCCCTCTGTCAAAGCTGCAGGCGGCATTTACAGTATCGGAATTAAAGGCACGCCACGAGGAGGAAGCCTTTGCAGCGAGCGGATCAGACATAAGAGAGCCTGCTGCACAGCTTATAAAACAAGAACCCGAGCTGCAAGATCAGAAGCTTTTGCCAGATGAAGAACTTCTTCCAGAGTTTTTGCAGCAAAAAGATAAGATGAGCGGAGCCGCGCGCGGTACACTTTATCACTGGCTTTTTGAACACTTTGATTTTACAGGTGATTTAAGGGCGCAGCTTCCTCATTTATGCAGCAAGAGCTTATAAGTGCTGAGGAGCGAAAGAGGATTCGTATAGCCGATTTTGAATATTTTATGCAGACATCTCTTGGCAAAAAAGTCAAGCAAGCGCAGGAAGAAGGAACGTATCACCGCGAGATGCCGTTTATACTTGGAGTGCCGGCTAAAGAGATGATGGAAAATGACAAAAAGCTGTCAGAAAAAGATGAGAACGAGTATGTCAGTGTACAGGGTGTTATAGATGCCTGGATAGACGGTGAGGACTATATCACGCTGATAGACTTTAAGACAGACAAAAAACCAGAAGACATGACAGATGAAGAGTTTAAAGAGCTGCTAAAAAAACGCTACCAGGTACAGCTGTCATACTATAAGCGTGCTCTTATGCAGATGACAAAGCGGCCTGTGAAGGAAGCATGTATTTATGCTGTCTCAATCGGACAGACAATCTTTTGTTGACGAGCAAATGGCAAAATGATATACTTTTAAATTAGTAAAGGGGGTGGACGAAATGGACAACGAAGAGCTAGAACAGGACAAGGCCAAGGATGAGCACTCGAAAAGGCATTAGAGCAGGAAACAGAAAACGAGACGCCGTCAGAAGATGAGACGTTTGCAAAGCCCGATTACGAGTCAGAGATCATAAAGATCATAAGAAGCACCACCTCGCCAAAGGTTACACGTGAAAAGCTTGAGGATTATCATGCAAATGATATAGCTGATGTTCTCGAAAAGCTGACAGTAGTAGAGCGAAAGAAGCTTTATAATATCCTGAACATGGATATGCTTTCAGATGTATTTGAGTGCATAGATGATGTCAGTCCGTACCTAGAGGAAATGGACATTAGAAAGGCAGTTGAGATCATAAGCAGCCTGGAAGCCGATACAGCAGTTGCAGCGCTTCGAGGACTTGATAAAGTCAGACGCTCTGTCATCATTGATTTGATGGATCAGGAGTCCAAAAAAGACATTATGCTGATTGCATCCTTTGATGATGATGAGATAGGAAGCAGAATGACAACAAACTGCATAGTGATCCGCGAAAATCTTACAGTCAAGGAGGCTATGCGTTCACTTGTAAAGCAGGCCGCTGAGAATGACAATATTTCAAAGATTTATGTGGCTGATGAGTCTAATACCTTTTGTGGTGCGATTGATCTAAAGGATCTGATCATTGCAAGAGAAGGCACAAGGCTTGATGATATGATTGTCACCTCATACCCGTATGTATATGGCCACGAGTCTATAAGCGAATGTATTGAAATCTTAAAAGACTATTCAGAGGATTCCATTCCTGTACTCGACAATAACAATAAGATTCTTGGTGTCATCACGGCACAAAATATTATTGAAGTTGTTGATGAAGAGATGGGAGAAGACTACGCAAGACTTGCTGGTTTGATGGCAGAGGAGGACTTAAAAGAATCACTATTAGACAGTATGAAAAAACGTCTTCCGTGGCTGGTTGTTTTAATGTTCCTTGGAATGGTAGTCTCATCTGTTGTAGGCATATTCGAGTCAGTAGTCTCACAGCTGACAATTTTAATGATGTTTCAGTCAGTCATTCTTGGTATGTCAGGAAATGCAGGAACGCAGTCACTGGCAGTTACAGTTCGTGTTTTAATGGATGAGAATCTTGAAGTAAAGCAAAAGATTGGCCTAGTTGCAAAGGAAGTGCGCGTTGGCTTTGGTGATGGACTTTTGCTAGGAATATTGTCATTTATAGTGCTTGGCATTTTCATCATGATTGTAAAGGGGCGTCCGGCAGGCTTTGCATTTGCCGTGTCAGGCTGCATTGGACTGGCGCTCATGTGCTCCATGGTGATTTCAAGCTTGACAGGAACTTTAGTTCCTATGTTTTTCAACAAGATTGGAATAGATCCGGCAGTGGCATCAGGACCTCTTATTACAACGATCAACGACCTTATAGCTGTTATCGTTTACTATGGACTGAGCTGGCTGTTTTTGCTTGAAATGATGCATTTATAATAAAAAGAAAGGGCGTAGCTTTAGCTACGCCTTTAATTCGTTTAAAACCTCCTCAAAGCAGACACCGTCTGTTCTCGAACATTCAAATTCCTCTGTTATTTCAATGCAGCGTTGCACAAATGCGCTTGCCTTTCGCACAGAAGTCTCAAAGTCTACATTGTTGGCACAGTCTGCCGTCAAAATCGCAGCAAAGATATCGCCTGTTCCAGAACGCTCCTGTCCAACGCGTTTTCTTTTCACTACAGAAGGTGTGCCGCCTGATTCACATATAACATTTCCTATAAAAGTTCCCATAGAGACACCAGTGATACTACCTTAGACGGCCCCATGGCAATCAGTGAAAGAGCCAGCTTGGACAGCTCACTCATCTGCCAGTGACCATCGTGATATGGTGTGTCAGTTAAAATGCAGGCTTCCGTCAAATTAGGTGTAAGAATGTCAGCAAAATGTGCTAATTGCTTCATCTGACTGCACATCTCTGGCGTGAAGGTCTGATAGGTGCGTCCGTGATCACCCATAACAGGATCAATTAAAACTTTAGTAGTTTCATCCTTGAAATCGCGGATGAAATTCTTTACGATTTCAATCTGACGCTCAGAGCCTAAAAATCCAGCTGCAATACATTCAAAGTGGAGATTTAACTTCTTCCACTCAGCTATGTAGGATGGCATTTTCTCTGTGTAATCGTCAAAGTAAAATGATGGATATCCCGTATGATTAGAAAAAACGGAGGTCAGCACCGGACAGCACTGAACCTTCATTTGAGATATAATGGCAGAGCCACTGTTACAGAACAGCGGCCAAAGCCAGAAAAATCGTTAATCAAAGCAGCCTTTGGCTGATGGCGAAGTGACATAAATAAATCCTTTCTCATTTTGTATTTGCTGTTTTAAAGATTTAGTCCCTTCGTTTCATCACATCCAGTCATAATGTTAAAGCACTGAATAGCTGCACCTGAAGCACCCTTACCAAGATTATCGAAGACACTAGACAGCTGAATACGATTTTCATTTCCAGTGATATAGATCTGCATGCCGTCATAGCCGCTTAAATGATTGCCGCTTAAAAATCCAGACATTTCGCTTTCAGCGCCGAGCGGCATAACCTTTACGAAAGGTTCATTTGCATAGTAGTCAGCAAAAAATGCCTGTAAGGATTCTGGAGTCTGAGTGGTGTTTAACAGATCAGTGTACAGAGGAACATTGACAACCATTCCACTGTAATAATCGGAAACAATAGGGGTAAACAGCGGAGCACGGGATAATCCTGTGATAAGTCGCATTTCCTTTAAGTGTTTGTGCTGCTGAGAAAGACCATACTCGCGAGGTGCATCAAGCTCTGCATCACGGTCAGATGCCTCATACTGCGCAATCATTTTTTTTGCCGCCGCCGCTGTAACCAGTCAGAGAAAAAGAGGCAACAGGGTAATCTGCCGGGAGAATGCCGCCTGCGATCAACGGGTAAACGAGTGAGATAAAGCCAGATGCATGGCAGCCAGGATTAGCGATGCGCTTGCCAGTCTAATAGCCTCACGGTGCTTAGCGGAAAGCTCCGGGAAACCATAAGCCCAGCCAGCTTCAGTTCGGTGTGCAGTCGAAGCATCAATAATGCGCACATTCTGATTTGTTACAAGTGCAACAGCCTCTCTGGCTGCGCTGTCAGGCAGACAAAGAAATGTGATATCAGAAGAGTTGATCAGACGGCTGCGCTCAGCAGGATCCTTTCGAAGCTCTGGTGCTATAGTTAACAGTTCAATGTCGTCACGATTGTCAAGACGCTCGTGAATGCGAAGTCCTGTAGTGCCTTCGCTTCCGTCAATAAATACTTTTGTTTTCATGAATTGCCCCTCTTTTCTTTGGGATGATGTATTACAATGGTGTCGTTGCCATTATAGCAGACCTGAAAAGGGTGCGCAAGCCAGAAAATTTATGGCGGAGGTTCGAAAATCGACAGTTTAAGTTAATAAGCGTTTAAGAAAATCTTAAATTGACAAGATATGTATAGTGTGTTACTTTACAACTATAGAGTAATAAAAGTTGTAGAAAATTTTAAGGAGGGAAAACAGATGACCATGGGGACAGGTCTGGCGGCCTTTTAATTGGTACATTGGCTTGATTACTGTCCCGGTGGCTTTAGAGAGGACTAATTAAGTCAATGAAGAGGGGTGACGTGGAATGAAAGGAAAAAAGAAAAATGTCATAAAAGTGATAATAGTACTGCTAGTGATTGGAGGTATTTTCTATTTTGCGCAACCGTGGATTGTATATTATACGGGGCCTCCTCAGTGGACGTATGAAAGATTATGTCAAAGTGTGCAAAGCGGAAGTTATTGGAATTCGGCACGAGGGCGAGCGTTAGATGTGGATGGGCATCTGGATGAGTTAAAAACAGAGACCGTTTTTCTTAATAAGAAAATTCAGAAGTTAGAGAATGGATTGTATCTATTACAGTGTGATGGCATATCGGAATGGCAAACATGGCTGGTATTATTCAATCGGTATCCAATTTCAAATGCAAAAAGAGATTTTTTGCTTGATACAATGAAGCTAAAAGGCAGCGATGATAACGTGAACGTTGAAATGAAAAGTTCCTCTTATCCAGTTGAAAGATTTTTGGGGCATATTTGTATGTTGTGTTGCCATCGCCAATGCAGATTGATGACACGATCACTTTGGAGATTGATGGAAAAGAAATAGACATCGAAGTAGAAACGGTACCGGATGTTTCTGAAAATTATTTAAGAAAACAGGGGTGACCATGGGGACAGGTCTGGCGGACTTTTAATTGGGTACGTTGGCTTAATTACTGTCCCAGTGGCTTACAATTAAGTTATGCAAAGGCGTCAGAAGCTGCAAAAGCGGCTATGGCGTTTTTTGTGTGAGAAAAAATTTTAAGTGGGAATGTTGATTTACAAAAAAGAACAAAAGTTCGCAAACAAGGGTTGACACAGCAGAACAAATGTGCTACAACAATGATTAGAACAAATGTTCATAAGTATAACGAAAGAGGGAATTGCGGATGAAACGATACTACAATACGAAGGGAAGCGCAGAGCGAATACGTCAGTTGAGAAAGAGAAGTCATATTACTCAGTCAATGCTTGCAGAACAGGCAAATATATCGGTGGATACAGTTAAGAGGCTGGAACGGGGGAATGAAGGCAGTGTGAATGTACTTTTGGCAATAGCAGATGTCTATGACGTGTCATTGGATTATCTTGTTGGATGTGAGGATGCTGCCGATAAATATCAAAAAATGAGACTCTTACAGTTTAAATTGAAGCTGCAGGAGTCTCATTTTTTGTGCTGAAAATAATAAAAAATCGTAAAAAGTGTAACATGTTCACCCTAAAAGTGGCACACGTTCACTGTTAAAAGAACATTTATTCTGATATGATAAGCAATGTCAGAGCAAGGAGGTCTGACAGGATGTGCTACACCGCAGCACGGAGAGAAAAATAAGAGGGAGCGGTGAGAAAGGAAAAGGGAATAAAAATGACAGCAAAAGAATTAAATCTGGCAGCCAGAACGGTGTTTGCAGAAGCAGCAACCGAAGGATTGGATGGTCAGATGGCCGTGGCACAGACGATGTATGATCAACTGTATCACAACATCATTGGAGCAGATGGATCTGGATTTGGAAAAACACTTGAAGAAGTGATTCAAAATGCCTACACGACTCCGACTGATCAGGATATTCGAGGAAGCAGCTGCTTAGAGGCGGTGATTCGTGTATTTCTTGAAGGGCAGAGGATTTTTACAGATTATTACGTGTATTTTCTTTTATGTCTGACAGAGGGCAGCAGCTACTGGAGAAAATTACTGGGGATACCCCACTACGTAAACATGGGGAAAAGTTAAAAAAAATCACACCTTTTTGGGGGTGTGCCAATTCCAGATAATCAGAAGACACAGCCATTTGCCCGCTATGTGGCAGAAGTGAATGATCCAGATGGATGGACATTTGTTTACGAGGAGGCAGGAAAAGACAGTGAATTTTTAAAAAACTATCCTCGACTGAACAATGGAAATCTTGTAGAAGTACTTGGCAACCAAAAGGGGAGTGATGGAGCCGTTTGGAATCTGATTTCGATTGCAGGAGCCTATGCTGGATATGTGAGAGCTGACCTGTTAAAGAGAAAGTAGGTGCAGGATGCTAGAGACATTGATTTTATGCATGGCACTGGACTACCTGACGGGGATGATGGCAGCAGGAATTTTTCACAAGAGTAAAAAGTCAGCCGAAGGAGGGCTGGAAAGCAGAAGTGGATGGAAAGACTTTGTCGAAAGGGGATTTCACTACTCATTGTATTAGTGTCATATCGGCTGGATCTTATTGCCGGAACCAATTTTATCTGCAATGCGGTAATGGCAGCATATCTTGTGAATGAGTTGTTATCCATCACAGAAAATCTTGGGTTGATGGGTGTGCCGGTGCCAAAGGTATTGAGTGGTGCGATTGATCTGCTAAGACAAAAGAGTGAAGAGCAAAAAGCAAAACAGGTACAAAAGACACCGAAAGATTCCGAAGAAAATGAAATATAGCAGAATCAAACTAAGAAACAATAAAGCCTTATAAGTGAATGAGGAAAAAACTAACAAATATGGAAAAATTGAAAAAATGGAGGAATAAGTATGACAGGAACAGAAGCTGCTTTAGCAGCAAGAAAATATGCAAATGCATATAAATATATTTATGGCGCAAAAGGAGAATTATGTAGCAGTGCTCATATTGAAGATTTAATCGCACAGAGTCCAGCATATTTTAGTGACGCACAAAAAAAGGCTGCAGCTCGTGCAAAGGCAGGTTCTTATTGTGCAGATTGTTCTGGTTTTGTGTGCATTTGTTCAGGATATTCTCAGTATGGATCTTACGCATTATTTGATATTGCTGAGAAAAAATATCCATTGGTAAAAGAAAATGGAAAAGTTATTGCTGATGGAAAATTTATTCCATTAGGAGCAATTTTATGGAAACCTGGGCATGTTGGAATTTATGTTGGAAATCAGGTTGTAATTGAAGCAAGAAGCGAATTGGTAGATGTGGAAACAAATCCAATTGGATCTAGAGATTTTACGTATTGTCTTTTTTTACCTGGAATTGAATATACTGAAAATCCAAATGATACTGCAGTAGTCAATGTGGACTCTTCGTATGAAAACAAATGGACAGGAAAGATTGTTAATGCTCCTAGTGTAGTTCCACAGATTTCACCATCGAATAAGCAGGCGGCATTTGGTTTCGGAATGTTAAATAATGGAACTCAAGTAACTGTAGTAGGTGTAGATAAGGATTATTATCGAATAAAATCTGCATTTGGTAGCTATGGTTATGTATATTCTTATTATATTGGAACTTTAAATGCAGCTAGCTATGAAAAGCAATATAATCAGTGGGTTGGAAGTGCAAACAGTACGACAGGAATTGTAAATATTCGAACTGGTCCGTCCACAACATATGATCAGAATAGTAATGTTCCATCTGTGTCAAACGGAGGAACTTTTGAGGTACTTGGCGAGGTTCTCGGAAATTCGGATAATCGATTATGGTATTATGTGAGAATTTTGGGACAGTATTATGGGTATGTAAGAAGTGATTTAGTATCACGTCAAATTATGGTTAGTTATACAGCTTGGATTGGAGAAGCAAAAAGCAGTACAGGAACAGTTAATATTCGAACAGCTCCAACTGTAAACAGCGCATTGTCAGGAGTTTTATCAGCTTTGAGCAATGGGAATACCGTAACTGTAACAAGTGAAACAAGAGGAAATGATGGAATGGTTTGGTACGCAGTTTCTGTTGGCGGAAGGCATGCTGGTTACTGTAGATCAGATCTAATTACTCCACATGTTAAGGATTATTATGTTGAATGGGAAGGCGTAATCAAAACTTCAACTGGTTCAGCAAATTTACGAACAGCGGCATCTAGTAGCGCTGCGAAAGTAACTGGAAGTCCATATGCGAATGGAACCAATGTACACGTATTCGGGGAAACAACAGGTGCAGATGGATATACTTGGTATCATTTAAGCGTAGAAAATAAGTATGTTGGTTATTGTCGTTGTGATTTGGTGATAACAACAACGGATTATCCAAATTGGTGGGGAAAAGCAAATACTACAACAGGGACATTGAATATTCGATCAGGTGCAGGTACTGAATATAGTTTGATTTCAGGATGCCCTAACGTAAAAAATGGAACGCAGATGAAGGTAACAGGACAGGTTTGTGGAAACGATGGCGATGTATGGTATAAAGTGACAGTAAATGGTACTTACAAAGCTACGTTAAAGGAAAACTTGTTATTCCTGTAAATACGGTCGCCTATTCATCGTGGCTTGGTTGTGCGCGAAGTACAACTGGAACTGTTAATGTGAGATCACAGGCATCTACAGCATCATCAATAATCAGTGGCTATCCACAGTTGAAAAACGGAGACTGTTTTGATGTTATTGGACAGGTGTCTGGAACAGATGGCTATCTATGGTTTTATGTAAGAATTATGGGCCTTTATTATGGATATATTCGTTCTGACTTGGTTTCGCATGGCGTAATCAAAGAAAACAACACTGGATATGCAAGTTGGGCAGGTATCGTTAAAAGTACAACGGGAACTGTTAATATTCGCTCAGGTGCAGGAACAGGAGCTTCAATTGTAAAGGCATTAAAAAATGGAGATGGTGTTGAAGTTATTGGCACAACCAATGGAACAGATGGCTATGTATGGTATCAGGTAAAATATGGTAATGTCAACGGATATGTTCGTTCAGATTTGGTAATTCATATGAGTAATGTAATTGACCCACCAGATTCACCAACTGAACCTGTGGTAAAAGCAACAATAATTCCGTACAAGAAAAATGGTGTAGTTATTTGCACTACCTCTTTAAAAGAAGCTACTAATGCGAACTGCTGAGGCAAAAAGACAAATGCCAATTGGAACGTATGTATCTATTACACAATTAGTTGTCCTAGCGGATGGAAGTCGATGGCTTAATTGCACGTATGATTCTATTACTGGATATATTGAAGAACAGAACATTAATGTTTTTCCAAATGAAGAATGGTGTGGTGGTGCTAACTATCGAGATTTATCAAAGCACTCTTTTGAACATAAAGATTATGGCGTATTTGAATGCGTGAATGTGGATATCATGTTGACGAAAAGACATATTATTACTATATGATATCAAACGTATTTGAAAATATTTATGATCAGTTTCGTTTTCCAGAAGAACTTAGGAAACAATTAAATTTCAGTTCTTCATTAGGGGAGATTTCAGTTACATATCCACTAACCCCATATATAGATATAACAGTATCTGAGAGTGCAAGCTTTGATACAAATTCAGATGGTTCGTTTACATTTACTTTTGAAGATAACAAACTTAAAATGGATAATGTCAAAATTGCGTGGGGAGATTTTTACGCAAAACTGTCAGATTGGGGTATTAGTGACACGTTGGATATCAATCAATTAGCGATTGCAGTAGGATATGGTAATATAGAAACGAAATATACGGTAAGTCCTACAAAAATTGAAATCGAATTTTCAATTTCAATTCCAATTGGTGATAAATGTAGTGGAAATATTTCTATTAAGTATATCTTCAAAAATGAAGGGCAGCTGAATCAGAATGAGTTAGCGCTTTATGGGGAATTGGTAAAGGTTCCAGAAATGTCAACATGGTCGCTTGCAGAGCAAGATGGTGTTAGTATGCTAAGCAGCATTTTGACAACAAGTTTAATTTTTGCACTTGGTATAGTAGGTATTGCGGTTTTTCTGCCAGAAGGATCACTTGCAATGTTAGCGGCATTGGTAGTAGCAGTATAATGTTTGGTGATTTATAAACATAATTGAATCTATGTAAAAGCCATGGGATGCAGTACGCTATCTTAGCTTGCATCCCACGGCTTTTAAGAATATATTAAATCATATAGGTATAAACTAATATAATATTGAACTTGCTCTAGTTCTTCTTGAGTTAGTTGTTTCATATCAATAAGTACAGGACATGCCAGATCCTTTTTATCACCAGTGAGGAAAAAAAACATGTCATTTTCAATAACGATATTGGTAATTTCATCGATATTAAGCTCTTTTTCCAATCCTGTTGTTAAAGATTTATGAACGATATAATCAGCTTTAAAAAAGTATTCTATCTGACACCCGATATTCTTCTTTAATATTTTCAGGGGTTTTCTCAATGCAATATACTTGTAATTTATAAGGTACACTACAGCTACAATCGTAATAATTGCGAGGAGAACTATTGAAAAAAGGCTAGAATGCGTTTTAGCATACACGGTATAGCAATAGAAATCATATCCCAAAACTAACCAACTTAAAAGTATTAAAATACTAACATAAATTCTAAAAATTTTAACTCGTTTAAACTTTTTGAAACAATTTTCCAAATTGAATCCGTATAACGTTTTATTAAATCGGACGTAAGTGTAGTCGAAATTAAAAACTCTTCCATTAGAAAAATATCTCCTTGTCTTGTTGTGGCAGAACTCTTACTGATATTAATTATAATAAAATTCTAAATACATGTCAAGAAAATTTATAATGCGCAGAGAATGCCGCTGTATGCAAAGAGTGCCGAGGGTCAGAGAAGCTATTTCTGGTACAACAAAAAGGAACAGCCGACAACTATGTCCATTGAGCAGATAAAAATTCAGCCGCAGTTACAGTGGGAAGAGTGTACTATATCCGCCAGCAGCGTTCCGGAAAATATATCGACACTCAGGAGGGGGATAAGACCTATTCCAATATCCAGCAGTATACCTTCAACGGATCAGATGATCAGAAGTGGAAGGTGGAGGATGCCGGAGAAGGCTATATCAAGCTGGTGTCACAGTCCGGAACAAAGTCAAAACTGCTTGATGTTTTAATGGATGGAGTGCAGACGGAACCAACATTCAGCTGTATCCAGATCACGGTCATGATGCACAGAAATTCAAGTTAAAGGCAGTAGAAGGAGGCGGTTATCAGCTTCTTGCCAAGTGCAGCAATGACGAAAAGTGTGTAATGGTTTCCGCAGGAAGTGCACCGAATGATGTATTTGCAATCAGGGCGAATATTGAACTGGGAACAGCCGGTTCTGACAGTGAGCAAGAAGTATCTGGTACTTTGAGCCGGCAGATGAGGGTGATGTCAGTGTGGCACCACAGGATGGAATGCTCCTTCGTATACGTGCACGTCATTCCGGTCAGTATGTACGCGCAGCAAATGGCACTATGAGGATCGGAGATGGTCTGCAGCAGACCTACAGTTCCTTTAGCCAGGCTGAGGAGTTTCTTTTGACAAAGGCTGAAAACACAAACGGAACGGATTGGTATTTTATCAGAAGCGTATCAGATCCGGAAAAGTATCTTGATGTGTGCAGTAAGGGAGCAGACGGTTATGATTGCCCGACATTACAGGCAAAAAGTGGAGCTGACAGTCAGAAGTTCTGTTTTAAGGAACTTCGAACCGGCTATGTAATTGAAAACAAGCAGGGCTATCAGTTGATGTAAAATTGGGAGATTATGCAAATCTGGCAACAGTTATTGCAACGGGAACCCCGTCTAGTGTGGCATTTTCTGATATTCAGGACAATAAGGTTTTTGTGTTAGAAACAGTAGCTAAGCGGATTCGAACCGGTATGAGCTATACAGCTGATGGTAGAAATGTGGCAAGTGTCACCGATGCCAGAAAGAAAACGGTCTCTTACAGCTATGACAGTGATAATCGACTGCTGACAAAGATGACCGATGCCAGAAATAACAGCACACAGTACAGCTATGAGACGACAACCGATCGCTTAACAGGCGTAAGTGCAACTGCATCCGGGCAGACAAGGGACGTTTCCTATACATATGATGAGGGTGACCGAATTAAGAGTATCAAGCATGGTGGAACCACTTATGCATTTGATTATGACGGATATGGCAATCAGACAGCAGTAAAGGCTGGAGATCGCACATTAGAGCGCTACAGTTATGCACCGAACAATGGCCCACTCACAAAGATTTCCTATGGAAATGGGGATGTGCAGGAAATTCTGTATGACAAAGAGGAGCGTATCAAGTCCAGACGCTGGAATGGTCAGAGTACCGACGCCGCGCGTTATGAATATGATGCCTATGGCAGTCTGGAAAAGGAAATTGATCCGGCAAACGGACGTATTGACAAAGATCAGTATGACATGACCGGAAGACTGGTAAGAAGCAGTACACTTGAGAAAAACACAAACGTGTCAGCAGAACCAACCGCAGCCAATACCCATACGGTGCAGTCACTTGAGATTGGATATGATTCCTATGATCGAGTAGACAGTTTCGTTCAGAGCTTGGAAGGAGCAAAGACCAAAACAGGATTTGTATATGGTGATGCAGCAAAAGCACAAAGACCGGGGCTTTCCTATGGCTTAACCGTGGATGGCGTGACACGACAGACACTTGAATATGATGCGTTGTCCCGTCGTACAAAGGAGGTTGTAACACTTTCCGGAGGAAGTAAGCGAGAAAACCTATATGTTTTTGGAACCATCAATCATCTTACAGATACCGACAGTCTGCTTGGATCTATGTCAAATGGAACTGACAGCTGGAATTATACCTATGATAATGCAGGAAATATCACGGCAATCACATCAGGAGAAAAACGCATCAGCTATCAGTATGATGAGTTAAATCAGCTGATTCGTGAAAATAACGGTGTGTTAAATGAGACCATTCTTTATACCTACGATGCAGGCGGAAATATGACTTCGAGAAAGACATATGACTATACGGAAGGAACCCTGCAGACCATAAAGAAGAATGAGACATTCACTTATCGAAGTGATGGATGGAAAGACCAGCTTTTGACTTGGAATGGAAAGAACTATACCTATGATGCAGGAGGCAATCCAACCGTGTTACGAGGAATGCCACTTACATGGGGAGAAGGACACAGGTTAAAGAAGATCGCTGCAGAAACAGGAACAATTACTTTTGCCTACGACAGTGATGGAAAGCGCGTCAAAAAGACAAGCGGTAATACAGAAACAAAGTATTATTACAATGGAAGTATACTGAGCGGTCTGGTGAAAACCACAACCGGAAACACAGGTACTACTAAGACTACGGTACAGTTTGTGTACGATGCCGAAGGAAGCCATTCCTGCTTCGATTCAATGGAAAGACAGACTATTTCTATCTGTATAATGGTCTTGGAGATATCACCGGTCTGGTTGACAGCAGTAATAAAGTAGTGGTAAGATACCAGTATAACAGCTGGGGCAAGGTTACTTCGACACAGGATACCAGTGGAGTTTCTCTTGCAACGCTGAATCCATTTTGCTACCGAAGTATGTCTATGATCCAGAGACTGGACTGTACTGTCTGGGAAGCAGATATTACGATCCGGAAGTTGGAAGGTTTGTGAATGCGGATGACTTTGAAACACTGACCTATCAGATGGATTCTGTACAGGGAAAGAATCTGTATCAGTACTGCTTTAATAATCCGGTTAACATGGAAGATGAAGAAGGTGGCTGGCCAAAGTGGGTAACAGGAATAAATTGGTTGGCAACTGGAGTAACAGCAGTATGTATTGGAATATCTGTATTAACTTGTGGAGTCGCAAGTCCTGTAATGATGGCAGTTGCAACAACAACAGTAGTAGCAGGAACTGCAACTGCTGTAAATGGGGCAGCTGAAATTCAAGAATCAGTTACTTCAAAAAATTTTGTAAAAGATAAAATTTTTAAAGGAAATGAAAAAGCATATAATGTATATGCAAACACGACGGCAATCGTAGCTGAGCTAGGAAGTTCAGTGAGTGGAGCTTGGTTAGTTAAAAATAAACCAAGAATTAAAGCTTACAATAATATTGAAAATTACAAGTACACTAAAACAATATCAGATGCTAAACATATGAAGCGCAAATATAATAATTCTGTATTAATGCAGAAACAAATTATTAAATATGGAAAAATGGCAGAAGATGAGTTTGGAAATGGATATGTATTTTCTGCAAAGGGCTATGTAAATGGAAAAGAAAGACTTTGGCGTTTGGGCGTTAATGTTTTGGAAGAGACAGTATGGCATTTTGGTCATGGATTTTAAATAAATTATTCGAAATTAAATTTGCTTGGGGAAGATATTATTCCCCTAAGCAGATGAAAAAATTCTTCCACTGTATTTTGCAGTATGTTAGTCTTCCAAGTTGTTTTATGACATAGTGAAAAATGTTAAGGTGCCTTAAGCATTTTTGTGCCGCCAATTGAAGATGGCAGAAAGGAGATTAAATGAGAGTTATTTATAAATTGAATGATGATATATGTGTAGGAAAAACATATATAGAAAATGATACATCGGTGTTATTTGATTCTGAAGCATTGAGAACAGAAGAATTAGGTTTACTTTGTCACTGGGAGATAATTTGCGGTTTATGATAGAGGTATTCATAATAAACAGGACGACTTTTCTGTATGACTTGTTTTTTGCAAGGTATGAAGACAA